>Ga0209671_1004879_pt1 | contig 13427 bp, 7 predicted proteins | sample WorMetHERISLAND2_2_FD_187401 | JGI IMG/M metagenome (GOLD analysis project Ga0209671, IMG submission 187401) | Marine gutless worms symbiont microbial communities from Max Planck institute for Marine Microbiology, Germany - Olavius geniculatus... | ecosystem: Host-associated > Annelida >... | reverse complement strand
GGCGAAATCAACCGGATTAAGGTCCGGGCTATTCGGCGGCCACATGTCTGGTTCAATAAACTGGATGTTCTCGCGCTGCAGGTAACGCAGCGTCATTTTCAGTTTTTTCTGAGTTTTAGTTTTCATTATTATTCTTTATTTTTTACCTTTTCAGTTTCTTTTCTTATTTTAGTTGTCTTTACTTCAGTCATTTTTCGAATTTTGTCATTTTTACATTTAACACTATTTCTATTCTTAGTATCTCTCATTTCATTTTTCTTTTAAATATTTCAGTTTTTTTTAGTTTATGTGCTAGATTAAACTGACAGTTTGTTTGTCAGTTTTTGAGTGCAAATTCTCCATTGTATTGTGATGTATTGTATTGTGTTTGCTGGAAAGTGTTTAAGATTAGCAGTAGCACAGATGAAAAGATCGATTTTATTCACACTCGTACCTGTCTGCATGATTTGGACAGTGATTAAGTACGAACATCGTCGATTGTCCATAAATTGTCATATTCACCTAAGTTACTTATTAATGGACTTTCAACATTGAAGTTGGGAGTTGCAATGTGCATCTTTTTTATCGCTTTTTTCTGTTATTCTGTCTATTTGCTGCCTTTGTGGTGAATAAGGATTTATTGCTGTCCTGCAATATCGTGGCGATCAACTGTACGAGATGGGAAACCAGTGAACGGTTGTGTGTGAAAGTAATTTCGCAGCAGGAGCGAAGAAAAACTCCCAGAAGGCTGTGTGCTGCATGAATGAGGCATCTATCACGTGACTTAGCCATAACCGCTAGTGATGCATATAAGGCGCGGAACGTGCTTAATTACAACGAACAACTGCGCATCTTCGCCGCTTCTGATGCGATCCAGCAGCAGCTGCAGCAGCGCGCGCGTAGGTCTATATGTTCAGTCTTTATTAATGTTCAAAAACATATCTTCGACAAGGTTTATTAACCTGTTTCACCCAAGCTGTCAGTTATTCGATAACGCAACTTTGCCACTAACAACGCTATAAGCCTGCAGTTTTTTTACGGAAACAAACAGAAAACCGGCATATAAAAACTAAAAATAAAAACGACACGAAAAATCCGCAAAACAGTTTTAAATTTAAAAAAAATCACTAAATAACTTAGCCGAAATGCAGCAGAATCTCCTTAATTTACACGATATCTACTCAGCGCTAGCAGTAAATTTATGTTCATTTTCGGTGAAGTTGTTACCTTTTTATTTCTTTTTGCGTGAGCATCTGTACGGATGACGGGTTTGGCTAGAATTAATTATTAAAAACACAAAAAAAAACAAAAAGGCGTGCTTGAAATAGACATAAAACTTATTTTTCGCTTTTGAATCGCCTCATGTTTATAGTTTACCAGCGTCGCAATTTATTGTCGAAACGATTGACAAAAGTAGGCTAGTCAGCAAACTTCATTGCATATAAACAATTACACAGGTGGTAGTTATTTTTAAACGTTAAGAGAATGTCGTCAACTCAAAATAGTCTGCTGTTTTGGTGTTTTCTACACAAAACGTTTTAATACATCATGACCCAATTACGTTGATGTGAACCAAGCGATCCACTTTTTCAGTTGTGCATGGCATCGGGTTAGCCAGAGACTACAATATAGCCCTTGACGATGGAAACAATGTGTTTTGGCCATAAATTTACGGCGTTCACGCGGAATTTCATGCAGATCAAGGACAAAAAAACGGCTACGATGCACTACAATTCTCAGCTTATAGAACGCTGCATCTAGCAATGCAATAACAAGTGTTCGGATCTTTGTAAACTTAAAAACCGACACATGCTTCATATCCAGCGGAAACGAAACAGTAAGTAAATAGTCCTAAGCAATAGTATAGTGCATATACGAGTATCAGAAAGCATAGCAATTAAGAGTTGCATTGGAACTAGAAGTTGCATCGGTACATGTTCACATTGAAAACAAGATTTTCAAGCCTTGTTCAAGGCTAAGTACTACCCGCGGACAATGCCTGAACCCAGACCAGTTTTTACGGCGAGCGTTCTGTACTGTGTGATCGATGCATAATTCAGGTAATTGACTCGTGATCATTATCGAACTGCTATAGACATCCTTGTTTGGCATTTAACACGCCGTTTGCCTGGGGGTTGGCGGCGTGGTTTAATGGTATCGCATCGGTTTCGATTAAACAAAGTTACGTACTCTACAGTCTACACGTTAGTACAATGTACTTGGATGAGTGATTGTCTGTGGGCGGTTAAACCGTCTCAATGTGTAACCAGCCACCGACGTCATCAACTCAGTTTTTTTACTCTTCGGAGACGGTAAAATGAGTACCAGCTTTCAGGCTGAGCAGTGATAAATGGAACTGGTGCTATGCGAGCGGCAGTCACCCGTCGCTGTTCTGCATCCATTCGTCAAATAAACCGGATGAACCATGTTGTTGTTTCTACCACTGGTGCTAGGAACTGTACAACGATGTTTAAAGAAAGAATAGGCTTACGTGATGGAGTAGGCTAATCGCTGCAACATTTTGTTGCAACTGATCGCTGCAACCCGCTGCGGCAACGATTGTCCGGTGTAACAGGTGTCTAGTAGACTCGTGCTTATGACGTGACGAGACAAAATACTTTCGAACATCAAACAGAAATTGGAGCTAATGGCATTTTAATCTCACAGTTTTATGACCTATAGGCCTACTGAAAATGTCTTACTGTTATTTTATGACGCTCATGCCAAATTTCTTAATAATACCCCGTTTACACGATGAAGCAAACATAACGCAAACGTATATAGAGCACACGTCGTGCACCTGTATTTTGAATACGTTTGCTTCATGTTTGCTCCATGTATGCTTCCTCGTGTAAACGAAGTATAATTCTAGCTCCCATCCGCCGCCAGCATTCGACCAAATACCACAGCGCGCAATCAGCAAAGATGCCGCCAGTACACGTACGTTCTAACGACAGATGTGTTCGTCGACCAGTGTACGGCAGTTGTCACAGCGGACTGCGCAGCACCAGTGGAAACTACAGCGACATTTCTCGACAACCGCTCGACGTCGTGTTGCGTGACCACGTCCGCAGCACATGACGTCGCAGCGGTCAGCCCCATCAGTCGCCCTGTCACATTGACGTCCTGTCGTACCCGGCGTACCCGTTCGCTCGTCCGCCTCACAGAAGTCAGGCGAAGCTTCGACGTAGACGAGCTCTGAGGCGGCCGGGCAACCGGTTGCGGCGTCGACCGTCGACTGGACTGCTGTCCGGTGGAACAGGAGCGAACCGATCGAGCGTTCCAGACGTGTGCGCGATGAACTGCCGCCTCCTTCGCGTATCAACGACACCTGACGAAACACACGAACACACAGACGTCTTACGAACACAGACCAACTCAACGAGCTCACAAAGCAAAGATGTCGGTGCTTTGTTAAGTTGGATTAGTTTGCAGTAAGCACTTGGGCCTCTGACACGCCTGAGCCAACCGGCCGGCGCGTAACGCGCCGACCGCAACGAAACATGCAAGGGTCTACACAAGATTTACATCATTTTCTTGAGATTTTAGCGAACCAATGATGTTAACCTCGCCAGTTATTTATAGCCTAAGGAACGTTCACGCTAATTTTTTTACTCCTCGCGCCCTACGTTCCTAACGTAGCGAAGAGGAGTATATGAGATCAGTGTAATATTGAGGACCGACTGACAAGAGACCTCTGTTCCTGGAAGAGCCTGCCTGGAAGAACTTCAAACGGCCATATCTCCATAACGATAGACACATGGTGACTACGAACCACCCATAGGAAGTCGACCCCCGGGAGTCGAATGGTCACGTGACCGATGACGTCGCGTGACCCCAAAAGATCAAGGTCGTGACCCCATTATCTTCGAGGCGCCATATCTTCGTAACGGTGCCAGATAGACGCATGCGTTTAGGTATAGCAAAACAAATGGCAACTAGCGTCATCGACCATTATTAAAAATTTTTTCCTCTGAATTCTTAAAATAGGGCAATATTTTATGAACTTCGGGGAAACAACTTCCAATAAGGACCTCGACGTTAGTCACTATTAGTATACATGTAATATTAAATAGGTCTCAATTAGACTGGGTCTCTAATACAAGCCAAAAGCAACGAAAAAGTTTTTTTAAATACAAAAGAAAATGATGCGCGCGAGGAGTACATTAGATTGGTTACAATCTAATAATATTTCTTGTAGTCTTATAGGATATCATCTTTTTGTTTTCAAGTTAAGAGAGAGCAGAGACGGATGCCAAAAAGTAATTACTGAAGAAAGGACATTAAAAAAGTATAGGCCTGCGTCAAAAAAAACGAAAAGATGGGTTTGAATGCCGACCACGAAGACAAAATATACAGCTATAACATCACTGGCTGAAATAGGATGAAATTACGAAGTTGCTCCACTGTCTCAGAACAGACCAAAGTAGAGGATATGTGGCCGATCATCCAGTGCATGGGAGAATAGCGCCTGACAGAAGTGACAGATGAGCAGTACCTGTGAGGCAACATCGTACTTGTTGAGTAGCAGAGTGCCGACATGACGCATTGGCGGCGCGTTCCTCCAACACGTCTTCACCTCACATGATCCAGACACGCCATGACACTTGCAGCGTAGACGTGCGTTGTCACCGACCGCCTGCAGTCACACGCATAGCCTATAACAACATCTGATTCGGGTCTTTGGTCGCAGTGCCAAATAACAAATGATGCAAACAACTTCGCCGATATCCCCTACCAGCCTTTGTGAAAACATTTTTCAACGTAATTTTGTACCTAGGCTTTGTAACTGCAGTCTATTTTCGAACATGCGCGATTCTGCCAAAAATGCACCATTCGGATAATCGATCGCTTGCCATTGGTGTAGGTTTCTATTTACTGGCAGCGGTTTGTGCAGGAATATCTAAAATCCGATAATCGATTTCCATATGGTGTTTCGTGGCACGCTATCGTTTTCTTGTATAAGCCTATGGGGTTTAATTGTTAATTTGGACAAACTTTTTTGCTTTTGAACTTTGGCCCACAAAATTTTGAGGTTTTGTTACAAGTTTCGCATTTCAGACGTGTACCATCCTTTAATAACGCCACGTATTGTACATATCGTCAAAGTAGGCTATTTTCCCAATTTAACAAAATTAATCGTAGCGATTCAAATTTTTTCAAACAACATCAGGATGGCTTGTTTCTAGCGATGAAATTCATGCGTGAAACTACGAATGGCGGAGATCTGGCTGGTCAGTAGATTTGCAGTGTGAGAACTAGTGTTGTTAAATTACCGGTAACAAACCACCTCGCTGATAACTTACCGGTAATTTACGCGTATCTAATGCGTAAGTTACGAATAAGTTACCGGTAACTTATCGCTAATGAAAATATATTTTTATTCTACCGGTAACTTGTCGGTAATTCACCGGTAACTTACCGGTAAAAAACTTACCGGTAATTTAAAATTACCGGTAAATTACCTGTAAGTTTTTTTTACCGGTAAGTAACCCACGACACACAACACTAGTGAGGACCACGGATGAAGCGTGCTGCTGAATTAGCTACGCTATAAGCAGCTTTGAAATGTCGGAGGTAGGCTCTACCTGAGGGAAGACGCTTGGCGTAACGCAGATCACGGTTTGCTTGGAGAGCAAATCTGCGATGTTTTATTGCTAACAAATGTCGACCGCCATACCTAGCTAGTCCCAAGTGACGGACCACACATTTCAGTCGCAGCTGCCTTTACCAGTCGCTGAAAAATCTGTGAAATTCGCAGCCACCGTGTCGGAATGTGGATGAAAATACACCGCACTGAGATGACTGACTCAACGCGTGGCTTGAGTGGGCGGAATGATATGAAGATGTCTGTAGAGCCGCATTATATTAGATGACCTTAAGTGACCTTGAAAAATATTTCAATCGTTTGAGATTCAGCATAACATACCCGTTATTAAAATTAGCTGCAAAACAAGAATTCATGTACAGCCAGTTTTTTGGTGATCTTGATTTTCTACTTATGGTCATTCAGCACTATATAGCTCGAAAGCCTATATCATAGTCCTCATACTTTATTAAAACTTTCTCCGTTATTTTATAAATGACCGACATTTCAATTGTTTACCTGTTACACGCATTGATGTATGTCTTTATATTCTCTGATTTTTGTTGTTCGAACACATTATTATTATAATTACTAAGTGATTAGTAATTTATTATTATTATTAGAAAATGACGCCTTAATCGTGAAGACTGTCCACCACGGTCATTTGAAATGCCGTAGAACGGTAGAAGCAATGCGGGGTGTGAAAAATTTTTGAGATATCTCGGGGGTGGTCTTGTGCGCTGGCAAACACGTGGTAATGTTTGCGAAGCAATCCCAGCGGAACCGAATCGATCCGGGACGCTGATCAACTTCAGGTTCGAATGCGGCGTCCATAGACCTCAGTCAGCTTACTCGGTGCAGATCAGCCGCCAACTCGACCTATACTTTTTTCTGGCCGCTCTATCTACTGCGGAGGGACCGTTATGTTTGCATCTATTCATACTCATTAAAGATTTTAAGCTTATAGTAGCCAACATCCTTCGTGGACGATGACAAAGCAAAAACGCTTACCAAATATTTTCGTAAAATGTCTCGTAACTGGTTCAACTTTGACCAAACAAAAACAAAGAAAAACACGTGTCATTTTTGGCAGAGTCCTGTGTCACTGTGTTGGCAATTTATTTAATTACTTAAAGCACTGCACGCAATTACTCAAAACGACAAAAATTATTAGATCGAAGCAGCAGTGCATAATGATTTCAGTACTTGATGCAGTGCGAAACACACTTGATCATACTACTTTTGTATTATTTCATGCAGTTTAAAAATCTCAGCAAGTCGCGTTTGCAAATTGTGAGAACCTGCAATAGGCCTAGGTTATACCCAAAAAGATTTTACTCAATTTAAGAACTGTACACAGTAGTTATGCAACTTAAAACTTGCAGTAAATCGAAATACAGAATACGGATAGCAAGTAATAATTTGTGAACAAGTAGATATGTGGACATACTGTTCACGGTCAAAGTCAATATTGAACTTTATAGCGCATTATCAGCAATATCGTAAAGCATCTCTACAGCACTGAACACATATATTGGCGTACATCATGGCAGGAGGAATGGTGAATAATTGCCCACCCTAAATTTTTGGCTGTCTGACAATTTTTTTGTCCGAAAATTTGTGTCCAAAAATGCAAATTTTTTGGCAAAAAAACTTGTTTTGGAAAAATTGAAAAGCAGAATTAAAATTTTGAGCACCTATAATCTGCTCTGTCTGAAATTTGAAGTGTCTGTCAGACAATTGCAACTTCCTACGCTGCCTACTCTTTTTAATCCGTAACGCCGCTGAGTACATTGACGTTTAGCAAAAGCACAGTTTTTAAACGACGCCTAAGCAGTTACTGATGCAGTGCGATGGGTCACTGGCCTTGCGTCCGGCGTTGTTGTTATGAAGATTGACGGCAGAGCGGTCCGAGCGCGTCGCTGATCGGTTGCGTTGTCCGCTTCGCTCCGCGGCGTCGACGAACGACTTGGCGAACGCGACGCCGTACGCGATGTTGTCCGAACAGCCGGACCACTGGAAAGTGGCGGCGTCCTGCGTGGTACCAGCTTCACCGTCACTCCCAGCCCGGCGTCGCTGCTTCTATACATCAACGCCAGTCATCATCATCATCATCATCATCCTCGTCGTTGTCGTCGTCGTCGTCGTCATACGATACGATACAATAAGAATTTGCACTTCAAAAACTGACAAACAAGCTGTCAGTTTGCTCTGGCATATGAACTAAAAACAAAAAAACTGACGAATCAGGATAATCATAAACTCAAATATACTGGTATTTTAGATTGTTAAAAATTAAAAACTAAGAGTATAAAACCCCACAAATAGAGTTAGTAAGACAAATAAAATTGCTAAACAAGCAAGTAGATCACAACAAACAAAAAAATGCAATGTAGTTCACCATAACCAAAGATGCAACTTTTCCCTAGGATTTCTAACTCTATTCATGACCCTAACCTAATATAATTCTACTCCAAGGTCACCAAATCTGACTCGTGGGTGGCCGCTGGCGATGGCGGGCAGACAGACCCGTTTGCGTGCAACCAAAGAACACTTTCATAGACTTGCATAGCTTACATTTGTCGGCGGAGGTGAGCGTGTCGTGATGGAGCGATCACAGCCGCAGCGGTGCAGCTGTCCGGAACTGCATGCTCGAGTGACGGCGTAGACCACACCTGCTGATGTGATCGCGTGCACGAACGCCGCTTCACGTGTTCCTACCAACACCCAGAGCATTCGCCGATCACTGGTTCACTTCATAAATTTCTCTATGATGGATTCAAAGTTCAACCTTTCTACATTTATGTTTTCATTTTTCCCTTCTCTTATTCCGTCCCTTTTTCTTTTCTAGTGATCATAATAGCACGTTATAAAAAAACTTTCCAATAAAATGCGAATAGATTGCTTTGCACTGAAACTGCGGAGGACTTAGCCTACTTTTTATTCAGCTGTCGGCACTAAATAATCACTAGCTCACGTGAGCTACACACTGAGCCGTAACAGATAGAAGTATGTTTGCATACCGGCTGTGACAACTTTGCCGAAGACGTTGACGCGGTCGACGACCGAGCAGTTCCAGCGACGATGTCGAAACTGATGTTGACACTCGTCGATGGCCAGCTGAGCGCCGTTCTTCACGCCGACCATGATCTCGACGTTACGCCTGCAGACTCGTCGCTGACGTCGAGTCAGTCCAGCCAGACGACGACACACGGTGTCCACAGGCCGACCAGCCATGACATGGTTCAGCGAGACGTCGTTGGACGTCAGGTGACGCACACCGCGACCTGGCACACCTGCATGCTGACGATCAGTTTCCGACAGCGTCGCCAACGACCTACAGCGGCGTGCTATAAATTGCACGACAAGCCCACCACAGTGTGCAACGGAATAAGTCACAATTAGTGAGTGTAGAACGAATTTACACCCACTCCAGACAGTTGCTTAACATACTTATTCCACACTCGCCGACGGCTGGTAGTGTAGCCTGCACTTTCTTCGATTTAGTTTATACGTTTCAGTGAGGCTCGCGAATATCCACATGAACCTTATGTTGCCTAAAAGTAAAGTCACTAGGCTACATTTTTGCTACTGATAGTATGGGGCTACATTTTTTCATATTTCCGTGGTGAGCTCTGAGAGACGCACGATTAATATAACATAGTGCGTAATCACCGTTCAAGGTCATTTAAGGTTGACAATTTTCTTATCTATTGAAAGCGTTTATGCGATTCGTTGTTAGTGATCAGTAGTGGCCTTGGCCTTATCTCGCTTTATTTCTGAAATACAGTGGCGTTTTATTTTAAAATCGCCAATTTTGCTTATCGTTGTTTCATTTAATGCCCTCGATCCGGGTGACCCGTTTCAAATTTTTGGGAAAAAAGGCCTACTGGTACCAGAGTTCTTCTCGGAGCTGACAGCAACAATTTCGTGATCCTAGCTTGCGGCGTTTTGGGTCTTTTGACAATACAATTATACAACAGAGTGACGTCCACACGGATATACACACAGACGGACGGACGTCTTTGCTATAAGCTGTAGTTAAGACAGGGCATCTGCATAACAAGCTGTGCCGAAAGCCCTAAAAAACGCTACGAACAGGTGAGTTGAATACTGACAACCAGCGGACAGGAGAGGCAGACTGCGGTGCTGTCGCAAGCAGCATCAACGTCGCCATGACAACTGATCTCCAACGATGCGTCATCTTTGTCACATTCGTAGAGTAGACAGACCTACAACAGCTGCAGCAACTACGCGCTTCAGTTACACATTTTTTCTTCCATTAGGTCTTTGTCACCGTTGTCGCAACAATAACGCACGCAGAGAAAATTTGGGAGTTCACACCCTTTACTGAGCATCAAAAATATTTTACAGAAATAATAATTCAACCGGAAAGGCAGGGAAAAGTCTACCAACGTGTATATCTTTCTGTTATTGTGGTGATGAAAATTATGCGTGTGTTTTTTACCACAAATTACGTGTTTACCTCCAAACGCACTGAGATGCATTTGGCGGCCGAGTTTCACGGGGACTCGCTAAAACCAAATCAAATCAAACTCGCATTGGTACCCTGAATAAGCCTAGCTCATTTAAAATGTCTCTAATGCACTGGAAGCTCCTCGTCGTCTTTTATATGTTGGATTCAGAAAATGAAAAGAATGCATGAAACGACGCAGGAAAAAAATGAAAAACAAAAACTGTTAGAATTGCTAACAATAAGACTCTCAGTGCCAGTAAATGTAGGCTACTCACAGAGCTGTCGAGTTAGGCGGCTGCGCGGTTGTGTCGACGGCGAAGAAACTGCAATTCAGCCTGTCCGGTTATCATCGAGAAGTTCTAGGCCAGCAGTGACTGACTTGGCCAGAGCAGCACCAAGTAACTTGGTTTGTGCGGCGTATTGCGCATTTTCGCCTAAACTCTGCTTCTCCTCGCTGAGAAACTTCCTTCTCATCGCTGCGTTTCTCGCACACAGCACAACCGCTTTATACGAGGAATCTCTGAGCTAATGCTCATGAGACGCGCGACACAAATTCAGATTGTTTTGGTTTATTTCCAGTAATTTCGACCAAAATTCGCTTCTTCAATGTGCGTCGCAACATAATGTCGCGAAAAGTTCATTAAAACTCCTATTTTCAGGGCTTAAAATTATTCAAAGTAATCGACGTCGGCAGCAGTGCTTGCTATAGTAAGCGACAAGTCTGTGTCTATCTGCAACCATTTTACGCTGGAAGAGTTAATAGGAATAAAATAACGGTTTCGCACGGGGGTACCCTTCTTTGACACTTTCGTTTGAGGGGAAACCTGTAACCCAGCGGCACAAATTTGCTTACACCGTTACACAAAACTATAGACAAGCTTATGGTGTAGGCTTAAACCTGAATTCTCTATTTTACCTTGGCTTCGGACAGACAGACAGACGGACGGACGAACGAACAAAATTACCATGGCTAATACGCGCTAGCACATAGTGCGTTGCGCGTAAAAATTATGAATGCTTCGTTGACAACTAATCCATATACCACCCACAGTCATCCGAATTCGATATCTTAGTCTTCCGGCTTATTCTGTGTACAATGCAAACAGTGATTATAATGCGCAAACTCCATTAGGCCTTAGTGTACTTCGATTGCTCCTGTGCCTGTTCAGGCAGTAGCCTAAAAATTTGCTAATAAGAGACAAAACAAAAGTGTCTGAAAAGTCTTCCATCGAGGTCCTACCGTGAAGATCTAAGAGCGAAGCGCCGGGAAAAAAGTTTCATCTATGGAATCATGTCTCCACTTGGTTTGGCTATACGCCACTGAACCTGCCAGTGCTACAAGTTGTGCAAATTGCTGCACGGTCTGGCGTTTTGTTGTAAAACTTGTTGCAGGGTTTTGTTGTAGATTTTATGTACAGCTTATTCTGCAACGATTTCTGTATAACAAGTTTGCGGCAAATCGAAATTAGCGAAGTTTGTGCTTAATCACGCACAAGACGCGGTTTCATATGAATGGCTCGAAGGGACGGACGGTACGCGATGGTGCCAGCGAGAGCAAGTTGTTTGACGACGAATACGACGGTCGACCGCTGCACGCGTCGTCACCATGTCATCTATAGTTCGACGGCTGCCGACAATCTTCAGTCAGTATGACGTTATTGGAGGCGATCAAGCGAAAGAACGACCTCAACTGACAGCTAGCGCCTCCGTACGCGTCCGATCCACACAGTTTGATATTATTGTATGTCCGCACGTATTGCCGGCACGAATTTATAAGCAGAGAACAGTGCAGAGGATTCTACTAAGTTGAGCATTTCGTATGTCGTTAAGTACAAGTAATAACAAGTGGTCGAAGTCATTCGATAACAGCCGAAATCGCCCATCGGTGGCATTCGGTAATCGGTGCTGCCCCTAGTGAATCATAGCCTAAGTAGGCAAGTGCAATTTTTGGCTGGACCGTTCAGCTTCCAAATCTCCTTTTCCACTTTGGCGTTAGGGATCCCCATGTAACAAAATGTGTCGTTGGATCTCGCAAGTGTACCTGCCAAATGGTATGTAAACCCGTCAGACGGCTTAAGCAGCGTGCGCGAGTGTGACAGACGACAGACAGACGACAGACCACGCTATACGGAGAGCGATTTCGTCTAACAAAACGTTCAGCGTCGAAAGCCGACACGACACGCGTCTTCCTGCAACAGAGTAAATTTTACGTGCGACGCTGGCTTAGATTCCTGGATAGGTCTGTTAGCTAGAATGTAGGTCTCCCTGGCTAAACTCGTCTTAGCTATCGTAAAAGCGTCCGTATGTCCGTCCGTCCGTCACACCCGGCAGGCCTATAAACAGTGCAGGCATAGAAACATTAAATTTTCACTGTGGTCTGCCACATAATGACTCTAGCGTTTTTGTCATAAATTTTCTTGCAGCTGGATAAGAGGGTTCGGTGGCGTAAGAGAGGAGTGCCCACTAAAAAGTAGGCCTAGTTAGGCCTAGGCCTACCGCTATCGACTCATCTAGCGTCGAAACGGTTGCAAATAGGCATAGGCTACATTTGCTGCTCACTATTAACGAGCTAGCTGTGGGTGCCAACATCGATGACTTTGAACGACCTTGAACCCCACAACAGGGTGTTTTTTTGTTAGTGATTATGTTGCGATTTTAGGCTGCGCCGCACATTGAAAAGTGAATTGAGCTGAAATGGCTGGAGATAGACCAAGACAACCTGCACATGAAGTTTTTATCGTTAGCCTAAACGTAGATTTCAGCAACTAACATTTCGGCACTTTTGGTTTAAGGAGTCCTACGTACGGGCACCCCTTCAAAAGGCGCCATTTTTGCTGATATTCACTAATTTAGCGTGAAAACGGTTGCAGATCGACATGCACATGCGGATTACCGTAACAAGCATTGCTGACGAGCTTTTCATCATTGATGACCTTAAACGACCTTGAAATCCAAAAAACGGTTTTAGTAATTGTTTTCGTGATTTTGAGAGGCAGTTCGACTCCGAATTTGGTCAGGCTCTGGTCGGCCATAGCCAGGGATCGCCGCAGCTAAGGTCCGCCAAATCCAACTATGCAATTTATCTCTATAAGTTATTCCCAGTGTTTGAATTAATTGCCAGGGTTGGGTTGGAGGGAGGGATCACGGAAGGGGGTTGAACCCCCCAACTGTTTTCGCAACCCCCTAACACATGCATTGTCAAATTACGTACTAAGGGGCGGTAGTCGTGGTGTAGTGGTAACGCGTCTGATCCGATCAGCGAAGTTACTGTACGCCGGGCCCGGTTAATACTGCGATGGGTGACTGCCTGTGGGCAGGTAAACCATCTCGGTATGTAACCAGTCGCCTAGGTCAACTCAGCCTTCCATCCCTCCGGGGTAGGTA
>Ga0209671_1004876_pt1 | contig 13429 bp, 11 predicted proteins | sample WorMetHERISLAND2_2_FD_187401 | JGI IMG/M metagenome (GOLD analysis project Ga0209671, IMG submission 187401) | Marine gutless worms symbiont microbial communities from Max Planck institute for Marine Microbiology, Germany - Olavius geniculatus... | ecosystem: Host-associated > Annelida >... | reverse complement strand
TACACAGCAGACGATAGCTTGCTACGACGGACTGAAGAAAAGCATGAAGGTAGCTGAAACTTGCTTGTTTTATTGATGTTTGCCTTCTGTCTAGCTAAGTAAGTAGGTAAGCGAGTAAACATACACTGTGTTCCAAAAAAGGAAGCCACATTTATTTTTCGAATAGCTCCGTGGTAATAATTTTTGGCATGCAACATGAAGATGAAACTTGACATAAATGACTGTAGTTTCACCCACCTCACCCTAACACTGTCAGTGCAGTACCTTGTGAAATGCAGAAGTAGATTCAGGAATTTATTGGACATTAAGTGTACAAAATTTTATTTAGATTCGTTCAGATTTGAAATTTCTATTGTACAATACTTACGGGTTTACTTTTTTATTGGACACAGTGTAGTACTGTTATGTAGGTGGTAAGTGATGTAAAGACCAGCTGTTTACTGTGTACTAGTACTACTGTCACTGTCACTGCTACAACAACAACAACTACTACTACTATTACTAAAAAGGTTTTAAAAAAATAAAGGTGTCAATTTGTATAGCGCATCTCGTGTACAATGCCTTTTATGTGCTTTTTGTCACTAACTCGAGCCGCCAGCCGCATGGTCACCACGTGCAGCCTGCACACACAGGCTAACGCAGCAGCCGGCTAGGCAGCCCCAGTTAGCTGTACTAAGGTACCACCTTCCGTAACCCATATAAATGAGTTACTGCTCATTTTACCATCCCACGGAGGGTAGAAGGCTGAGTCAACCTAGCTGACAGGCTTTGCACCAAGATGGTTTACCTGCCCGCAGGCAGTCACCCATTGCAGTACTAATTGGGCCCGGCATAGAGTAACTTCGTTTCAGCCAAAACGCGTTACCAACTATGCCATGCCACCAGCCTACTACTACTACTACTACTACTACTACCATTGTTGTTGTTGATGTTGTTTCTGGTGGTGAATGAAAGCCTAGCTGATGTGAAGATTAGCCCCTTAGTACAACTACTACTACCATTACTGGTGCTTCTACTACTACAAGTATTACTACTACTACTTTTGTTGTTGTTTTTATTACGTGCAACAGCATGTAATGCTTCGTCATGTCTTAGCCATCATCTGGGCATCCGTCCGTCTGTCTGTTTGTCACACTGCAGTATTGTGTCAAAATGACACAAGTTAAAATTACGAAATCTTTACTGTGGGCTGCCACAAGGACTCTTGTTTATTGTGACAAAATTGTGTGCCTTTGGGTAAGGGGGTTCCTTTCGAACTGGGGTGTCAAAGAGGTTTACTCCCTAAAAAGGCGCTATTTTGCCGCTATTGGCTTGCCTACTGTGAAAATGGTTGCTCATAAGTACAGACATACTGCACGTTATAATAAGCACTGATGATGGGCTTTTTAGATTTATCAACATCGATGACCTTGAATGACTTTGAACCCCAAAAAGAGGGGTTTTGTGAATTTTTCACAATTTAGGCCTGCAGTGCACAATTTAAAAGTGAATTTCATCTAAATGGCTGAAGATAGACCAAGACAACCTGCATATGAAATTTTCAGCATTAAACACAGATTTCAGCAGTTCAGAAGTCACAACCCCCTAGGTTCTAGGAGGCCTGCGCAGGCAGGCATCAGAGATGTGAAGACCCGATGTCTACTACTGCTGCTGGTACTGTACTAGTTTTACTATTAAATACTACTACTACTAGTACTGTTGTTTTTGTTGTTTGAGTTGTTGACGGTTGTTCATGAAAGCCTAGCCGATATGTAGATTTGATGTTTACCACCAACACCAAGCAACCCCATCTGTCAGCCATAGTCCAGTCAAGGCGCCTGTCCCTGTTCAGACACATTGCACGAATGCCTGATGAAACAGATCTTAACAGCTTCCCCCGCAGGAAACTGGACGAGACCACTGGGACGTCGTTGTATTACATGAATGAAAACCATTCAGCGGGATCTGAAATCCAGCGACCTCAATATGGACGATGCAGTTGACCTGGCTCAGAACCGTCCACTCTGGAGATTGATGTCTACGTTCGGCGCTACGCATTCTTAGTGGTGCTTGCCAGAAATGATGATGATGATGATGATGACCAACACCACCAATACCACTGTTACTACTACAGCTAATACTACTGTTTGTGTAGGTGGTAAATGAGAGCCTGGCAGATGTGAAGACGCGGTGTGTCGAATGCTTTGCCTCAGTGGCACTGTGTGAGCAACTGCAGCGGGCAGACAGTGATCCTGCCATCAAGAACCTACTGAAAGAACGGCCTCTTGATCCGTTCCTTGACAGTAGCATGAAGTCTGTACGGTTGATGAACTCCTACGTCGACGGTGAGATAAGGAAGGCCGACGCTTCGCTCGATGACCAGTGGGAGCTATACCAGAGACAGCAGCAGAATAAGAAGTAAGTAATTGCCATGACGACACAGTCACCATGGTGCCAGTTATATCAACATTGCATTTATTGACTTGAGCGTTTTCGTATTTATAATTTTATTTTCTGTTTAACTTTTTTTTACCTTCGTGGTTCTCGTCACTTCTCCGACTTTCCATTCTCCATCAATGCCGTCAAGCATACCTCAGTAACGTGGTCATATTCAACAGAGACGAATCTGGATGCTATTTTCTCTGTTATCTATCTGTCTATCTATCAGTCAGAATATCTGGAATCAGATTCTTTCCCACATCAGGAATCTTCATTCTGCTCAAGTTTTTTGCAGTGCTGCTATGACTTATCTGTTTTCGCTTTTCTTAGAAGCTGTAATTCACTATTGGTTTCATAAAGTATTATGATTCTGATTACCAAATATTACAATTTATGTTTTAGGCACTAGCATTGTTTTGCACCATATGGTCTGCGAAATATTCATCTAGTGCTAACTTGTACTATTACTATGACTGCTACACTGTGTTTCAAAAAAAACTTTTGTCAAATTTTCGCCGATTTTGACAATTTTTGGCAAAAAGATGGCCAAGACGATAGAATTATGTAAGATGACTCATTTTCCATTTCACCTAATTTATGTCAACACACTACCATGTGAAACACAAATGCTCCAATTTTGCATAACGCTGAGCTGTTGTTTCCAGTAAATGTTGTAATGACTTAATTAAGCACACAATAAGTGAAATGTACATCATTTTGCAGAATTGCAAGTTTGTATAACAACTCACTTGCAAATTATCAGAGTTATCCCCAAAGTGTGCCCAGCATACACGGACACAATGGCTTAGATGCCACGCCACTGGCTGATAGCGGAATCAAAGGTTAACTGTTCAAACTGCATTCACTTATTGATTGGTCAAGTTTTAAGCTGATCAGTCAACTACTTTGTTGTCTGCTATTTTCACCTTAAAATATTTAATACCACAAAATTAATAAGTCAGGTGGCACCCTTTGTCAAGTTGATGATGCAAAGGTGAGCAATCAGATACAAATAATCACTGTGAAATGTAACATTTTGGCGCATCTGTGTTTCACATGGTAGTGCATTGACATAAATTAGGTGAGGTGGTAAATAAGTCCACCTTACATAATTCTATTGTCTTGGCCACATTTGTGCCAAAAATTATCAAAGTTGGTGAAAATTTGGCATAGTTATGAGAAAAACAATTTTGAATGTTTTTTGAAACACAGTGTACTGCTACTGCTGCTATGACTACGATTTCTAGTACTACTACTGACTACTACTACTATGACCACTAATACTATGATCACTACTACAACTACAACTGCTAATGTGTGTCACAGGTTCCTAGTGACTCCAGCTGCTGACATAATCTATCGTACAATCAGCGACAACATGAAGACTATCCATGATCAGAAACATGCTCTGCAGAAGCTGCAGAACGAAGCACAGAATTTACGCATATACAACAAGTCTCCCTGGCAGACAACATCTTCTCACACAGCCATATTATCACCGATTCGCTCACTGTATGTTCTTAGCTGCTGTAGTTCTCATTCTGTGTTTTTACGCACAACAGCAGCTACTGCCATAGCAAGTCTTAGCCATCGCAATTCTGTCTGTCCGTCTGTCTGTCCATTGGTTCGTCCATCACACGGGTGGATCAGTCAAAAACGGTCCAAGCTAGGATCTCCAAATCTTCACCATTGGCTGCCAGGAAGACTCTAGTTTCAGGAACCGTAAAGCTTTTCCATAAATTCGGAGGGGGTCACCTCGAACGAGGGTGCTAAATGAGAGAGAGGTAGGGAAAATTTGCGATTTCTAGCCGATACGGCATTGGCTGAGCTAGACAGGTCACGCCATCTGGTGAGTACGAGTAAAAAACTATAGATAATTTAGCCGCTGGTCGTCTGGCGCCTTCTGGCGACTGACTTAGATCTTGCTTTACTGGGCTGTCAAACATGCACCGCTGTTGCGCGTTCCCCATTGTGTTAGCAGGGCTTGTCTTGTTTCTTTATCGTAAACAGGTGCCGTAAATCAAGCAATTGTCGCTTTTTCTGTTGCCTAACGGAATGTGTTAGGTATGTCAGTTCGTGCATATGCCACTGTTTAATTAATTTAAAAAATGCTACCAGGGTTTGGAGGAAATGGCCCAGGATGAAAGTGGTTTGATTTTGTTCGTAGCTGCAATACAGCAAGCAGTTGTTTTTTTTGTCACGGAACGTTCACTTCTGTCTATGTCGCTGTTCAGTTAATTTGTGCTACAGACTTTGGAAGAGGGTGTTAAATTGGTTAGATTTTGCTGGTGGTCCAGGTACTTGTGCATTTTTTGCATCACCTAGAGTCTTTATCATTTAGTTAGTGATGTGGCATAAACTGAGATTTCATTGTGTTCACCAGATGGCAGCACTAATCTTGGCAGAGGTTTAAGAGATCTGGTCGATTGTGGTTGATGCTGTGATAATGTTACTGTGCAGTATGTTAAAGGGGAAACTATCATGAAAATTTGACTTTTTGGAATAAATGACACACGTGGACATATAAACAAGATAAAATTTATGGCGAGCCAATTTTGCAATTTTTTTTATGCCACGACAGTTGGCCGTCTGGAAGATGAATCACTCCTTGATCGTCTGCGTTCGAATTGCTGTGGCTTCTCAAGCACATAGTCACAATTTCAAACAAAAAACTTGCACGTAAACTGTCCATTTGCGCTCTCCGGCTTCACAATTTAGCTTAGTAGCAGGGACGTGCGGATCTTCGAATTTTCAGTCCGCATCCGTCCACGGATTCTGATTTGAATTCCGCATCTGCAGTAATATATAAACTCTGATCCACAGTCCGTTTTCATCTGAAAATTAGCAGTTTATCTCAGGCCAATAATCTCTATAAGTCTAGTTATCTATATGTGCATAAAGTGTTAAAAAATATTAACTGAAATATGATTCATAATTGAAACGTCACTTATCTAATGGCTAAAATAAAACAAAAATTATCCAAACCTTTAAAAAAAGCTTAGTATTAAAAAGTTACATATCAAGGTGAGCAACTTTTTGTCGATGAAAAATTCTCAGTCCCTCCACGGAGCAGAAATATTCTGCAGATCCCGATCCACACACGGACTTGCCCGCAACGTGCACATCGCTGCTTGCTAAGGATGCCAAGTGTGTCAACTCTTTTTTTTTCACTTCAGATCCGGTAATTTCGCTCACGAATAAAAGCAATTTTTCTTCATTTTTATGCATGATATGTATGCGCTTTTTGCTACAAATGAAAATAGATACCCTATTATTTTAGCTTTTGCGTTCACTCAGAATGTGATTTTTCATGATAGTTTCCCTTTAATTGAGTAAAGTTATCAAGGGTGCAAAATGTGCGCAAGAATCTGATGTGAGATTGAAGTGTAGTAAAAGGCTTTTGGTATTAATTCTGAGAGCTGGTCTATTTCTCTCGCTGGTGTAGTTTGAAAATTGAACTGTTTGAAATTGCCCGTAATAAACGTAAATGCACAGCCTAGTCCCTGCTTTTATTCATCTCTGTTCTTTGATTTGTTCATCACATTATGGCACTATATAAATGTGTCTTAATTAGAGCTGTCAAAGCATTAATTTTTTAGCGCATGAACGCACTGCGTTAATTTGTTAAAAATGCATTAATTAACACATTATTAATGCACCCAGGCCCGTCGAGAGGTAGAGTAGGGGGTAATTTACCCTGGGCCTGCGACGTTTGGGGAGCCCCACCTGTAGAATATAAAAAGTTAGAAACACATTTTTAAATGTATAATCAAGCACAGATCTATACATTAAATATTTAAATAATTATTTATTTACAGTAGTGACGGAATGGCAAATACAGTTTAGTTACTTGAATTTATTCGATTGTTAAATGACTGCAGTTTAATGGAATATTGGAGTTTTTGGTTTACGGAATTTAGTAAACTAACATAAATTTTCATTTGTGCATTAACTTTTTAATGCCTGTTATTTTTTACGCATGTTAAATGCGTTAATTTGACAGCTCTAGTCTTAATTGATTTTACTGATTAATCAATCGATGGAATGCATGGTAGGTCGGAAGAGTTATCAAGCAGCTTGACAGTTGATGTGCCGAGGCGTGCTGCCAAGAAGCCAATCGCAGCTGAGAAGGAAGCTGCGTTGAGAGATGCACTCATTGCAAGGAGAGTGATTCCTGTCAAATCAACTGTGCCAAGTAAGAACTTTGTACACACCAGTTACTTGCACGTGGGCTACTCGGGGTTGGGACACCCATTTCATATACCCCCAAACCCAGTGGGTTTTACTGTGTTAACTCGCATAAAAATCTGCTAAAAACTTTTCCCCCAAAGCCACTCAAGCATGATTCAGTTTTAGTTTCTTGTACCACAAATAATGAATTATTCATCCAAAGCTATGAATTTGCAAGTTTTCGGATATTTTGTGCTCCAGGAAGATGCACATGCTCAGATGAATCAAGTGAAAGACTTTAGCTAAGGCTGGGTCTTCTTGTAGTGTAAGTTGTATTTGTTTGTTTAATAACTTAATGCATAATTAGTTCATATTTGTCTGTTTAAATGATTTGGTTTTTTTCAACCCTGGGCTAGTGATCGATTACTGCTGTGCTGGACTTACAGCTTTGCTCATTCACATTTCCAGTCTTACTTTGGGTGATTACCGAGCCCCTCGGACAAGTTACTAACTGTCTGTGTGTGCTCAGTCCTACTCATTCTCCTATCCTCAATGGCTAGGGAAATATGTAGTAGCTTACTGCTTGCAGGCTATGTAATATAGTAATAGTAATAGCCACGACAATGTTTATGATGCTGTCGTCGTAGCAGTGAACTGCCACTCCAAGAGTTCATCTGAGTCATTTGGTCAGAGCAGCATGAGCGCCAGGTGGCTACCAACCTTTGCACCAGACCGATCGATCTTAACCTCAGATCCACCTGTAGGCAGCCACCAGTACTACACTAACGATCGCCATTTATTACTACTCAGCCTGAGTTGAAGCTGTACAGTACTTGCATCCTACCTATTTTCCTTTATGGCTGTGAGTGTTGGGCAGTTACTAAGAATGATGTGCGCAAGATCGATGCACTTGATCAGTGATGTCTGAGAATGCTGCTAGGAATCAATTGGCAACAGCATGTGCACAACGACGAAGTCAGAAGGTTAACCAAGCAACCCCATCTCTAAGCCATAGTCCAGTCAAGGCGCCTGTCCCTGTTTGGACACATTGCACGAATGCCTGATGAAACAGATGCAAAACGGATCTTAACAGCTTCCCTCGCAGGAAACTGGAGGAGACCACTGGGATGTCCTCGTATTACATGGATGAAAAACCATTCAGCAGGATCTGAAATCCAGTGACCTCGATATGGACGACGCAGTTGACCTGGCTCAGAACCATCCACTCTGGAGATTGATGTCTACGTTCGGCGCTACGCACTCTTAGTGGTGCTTGCCAGAAATGATGATGATGATGAGCCTGAAAGCTGATAACCATTTTACCATCCCTTGGAGGGTAGAAGGCTGAGTCGACCTAGCTGGCTGGCTTTGTACCGAGATGGTTTACCTGCTTGTAGACATTCACCTATCACAGTACTAACTGGTCCCACCATAAAGTAACTTAGAGTGTCCACAGTGCGCTACCGCTCAGGCAGTGTACAGTCGCAAATGAGGTAAGGTACGAGATGTGGAACTGGCATGTGATTTGACCAGTCACGTCTACGAATTCACACTGTGGTTGTGTATAAATATATTGTGATCGTGTTATACAGTATGTATAAACATACTCTGATCATGTAGAATCACTATAATCATACTGTATAATGTATAATTACACAGTGATCGTGTGTACAGAGAATCTGTCGGCATCGAAGATCGTTTCCATCAAAGACCTGCGTGAGACGCTGCAGCAGAAATCGTCTGATGATGCTCCAGCAAAGCATGATTCTGGCACTTTGACTCGGCCGGCGTTGGGCGGTCGAGATGCCAGCATCACCAGCAGAGGACCATCTGCTGACAGTGCCGCCCCGAGAGACTTTACGATGAGGACCGGCTCAACTCACGCGACTCCATCCAGCATCGTCCAATCAGCTGCAAGTCCACCGGGAAAACCCGCTGCCACCGCTGTTGCCAAGAGCAGCACTTCAAGCCTGGTGACCAGACCCTCTACCGCTAAGAGCAGTACTCCAGGGCTGGTCACTGGAGTTCCGGCAGCCACGGATGGGTCAAGACCCTCGGGCGGAACTCTTGCATCCCTGCTGCAGGGCAGTCAGGCAGCTGAGGCGAAGGCTTACTTCACTGGATTGCTACCTGGGAAGATTCCTCCGCCACACGTCCCTGTCTCCGCCAAGCTGTCTGTGACTCCTAGTTTCACCGGGTTCACTGGTAAACTGGGCTCTGCGACCAACAGCACTGTGCCACCAAGATTTGACTTTGCAGCTGTAAGTGTTGGCAAAATTTCTGCTTCTCATTGTTCTTAACTGATCTACTTGTTAGAAATATTCTGCTTTGGGCTAAGAGAATGTTTTTTTTGTCATGTCTTGTTACTTTGACCATCAAAGTAACAAAGTTTGATGTATAGTAGCATTGCAGTGTAGCTGAATCCAGTATTAGAATTACCAAATGTGCTTAAAATACTATTTTTTGCATCTGATTCTGCAACACCTGCCATAGAGTTTGATGATGGATTTTTCTCCAAGTTTGTGAAGGAATAGTGTCCGATGCTGTCCGGTTGCATGAAAGGAGATTTGCCCCATGTATTAACATGGTCTTCAAGTGTTTCTCATCCAGTTGTTATGATATATCACAATATGATATTGTTTACATTTTGCCAGCGGTTGCTGCTTTTGTTGCAACAACTGTCCACCAGGTGTCGCTGCGGTGGACAGTAAGTAGTGAGCAAATTGGTAGGACTCCTTTTCTTGGTCCATCTACTGATTCTGTTTTTTTCTGATAAAGGTAGATAACTGGATAAATTTATATGACTTATCAGTTACTGTTTGAGAAGAGTCTGTTCGAATATGGTGGAATAATGTCCCTGGTTGTGTGTTGGTCAGCCTAAGCCGAGCGGTCAGACAAGATTTGGTAATGCCGGCTCACTGCGGCCATCGGCAGCCAGCACAAATGTAGCGGCCATGGAGGATAGTTCGTTAGCACTGGCTGGCAAACCTGTACTGGCGTCACTGCTGCTAGGCTCCTCGGCCAAGATCAGCCCGTACTCAGCCGAACCAGATTTTGGTATTGATATCTAAAGACTTTGTGCAATCTCATTATTTCAGTGCTTATTTCTGAGATATAAATATCATTTTTTAAAAATGACTGGTTGAATAGGTTTTGGGGTCAAGTTTCTAGAGCCGAATGAGATATCTTCTACTTCACATTTAGCTTTCATCGAAATTACTGGTAGTAGTGATATTAATACTGGTAATAGTGAATGACAGTCTTTGTGGTGCTGTCGTCATGTCCACTGCAAGAGTTTAGTTAACAGCGCCAGCTACCACTGTTCTTGCTAGTTTATTAAAAATTAGCTGTGGCAGTGCACTATATAAATTTACATTTTTCATCAGATAAATGATTTACTTTTGCAGACTTAATCCCGATCAGTATTGGTAGTTTAGCAGCAACAATGGAAACATTTATTTCCTGTTGTTAAGCATTTTGTCATTGGTTAGCACTCAGTCTTGTCATGAGTGTGTGATGTGTGAAGGAAATGTCATGGGCTTGTTGTAGACTTCATGTGGAAGTTGGCGTAATGGAATTTGGGCTTTTGTGAGCATGGGATGATGATGTTGTTGTCATAAACGTAAAGGTAATGATGGCGCACTGCTCTTTATAGGGAACCCGTCACATAGCCGCGGAGCGTCACATGCTATATGGGATCACATAGTGTTAGCTGCTACCCGACACAAGTGAACGCACTCCGCCTTAACCCCAGCCAGACCGGCCTCTACTTACTTGACCTTGGTGTTGGTTATATTGTATACTTTAGTGCAAGGGTGCACAACTTTTTTGGGCATCTGGGTCTCACGGGAGATAGATTCTAAGCTTGCGGGCCGCACGACCCCAGGCCATCACGAATGCTTTTTTTTCCTTATTCTACAGCAGGCAAGGCGGGCTGCATGCAGCCCACGGGCCATATGTTGTGCACCCCTGCTTTAGTGGTTTACTTTGATCCATCGACAGTCTTCTATCCGAGTTGTGACCAGTCGATAGTGATCCGATAATGAGTCGAACCCACCATTGCTCTGTCATAAGTCCGACACCTTATGGTCCTTAGCGTTACACCATCAAGCCGTCGTTACACCATCAAGCCGTCTTATGTGTGTTTCTGGATTAGGAGAGGAGAGCGGAGAGTACGAGGAAGAAGACAATGGCGAGGCTTACGAAGAAGAAGATTATGATGAAGACGACGATGACGGTAATGAGAGTGACGAGGAGTACGAAGATGAAGACGAACAGCAACAACTACCAGAAGAAGGTATTGAAACTACTCTACCAGTGGCTGGGGGTAAGCGGGCAACTGCACTGTTCCCCAAATTTTTGTTTCTTGGAAAATTTTTTTCCAGTTCAGAGATTTATTTTTAAAAATCTTTGAAATTTATTTTTAAAGTTTGACATAATTTAGGGGTTTAATTGAAATTTTGAGCAGCCGTGATGCTGCTGTAAAGAACTGGTATTGATGTTTGCACGTGTGCCGTTTGTACATAGATGGCTGCACACCCACCCAGTCGCACTCCCTGTCGTAATGGTCATATCCATGATAAACCAGGGTTAGCCAGATGCATACATTATTCTTATGTTTCATTGATTATCTCAGTCAAGTGAACGTAGTGAACGGAAGATATAATATGTGCATCAGATTTTCTGTAGTTCTGTCTGTGCAACTTTGTGCAGCAAGAATGATGTCATAGCATTAATGATTAATGACGTCATTATGTCACCGACAGATTGTGTATTGTTCGTGACATCACTAGCGGTGCAGGCAGTGGTCATAGCTATATTATAGGCTATTGCACAAAAGCAGTTTAGTAAATCATTTTAACTAATAATTCAGAATAATGTGCTTATATTACTATGTTGTAAAAATTCAGTTGGTAGAGATATGCCTTCTAGTTTTTATGTGGATCTTCTTTGCAGGACAGGCCAAAGCACTTGGTATTGTTTCTTACACAATCCCTCTGGGTTTTTTTGGGGGGAGGGCATCCCATATCTCCAGCTTTCTCAGTTTCCAATTTCCATCATTGCATATTACACTTGATCCAATCAGCGTAGTCTTTACATTTCGTCTATCTGAACCATTTTGATCTACGACTTGTGCTATGCCATTTTTGGCTTTGTATATTATCTTGTATACATGTTCTCTTATTGTAGGTGAAGCAACTCGCGTCGGTGCTGTACCTCACTTTGTGTCGCCATCGGCCGGCAAGATATTACCTTCTTACAGTGATGTAAGCTCACAGCTCGCCAGTCGTGGTTCTGCCGTGGTTCAAGGCACAGCTGTTGCTGGTTTCTCTTTCGGCCAGAAAGTAAGGAACACCGCAGCTCAACCACCGAAAATCTCTGCACCACTTCCGATGTCTTTTGTGGCAGGAGATCTCCGTAGTGCCGTGAACAACTTGGCAAAGCTGGCAGAACCGTCGGCCGAGGTGGGTCGAAGTGAAGCAGCTGGAGCGGGTTCAGGGGACATGGCTGCCCAGCACAGCAGTGAAGCAACACTGCTTAAAGTTGAGTCCACATCGGCCGGTAGTCCAGCAACTTTGTCTGCGTCGGTCACTGTGGCAGCTACCGGAACGGATGCTTTGGCAGCACCAGATGTTGTCGGTGCTGCAGCGTTGCATCTTCCACAGAAACCGATCAGTGCATCAAGCATCGTTTCACCCATAAGCCCTGCAGGATTGACGGTTGCATCAGTTCCAGTCTCGGCACAGTCTGGATTTACTCCATCTGCAGTGCCAATCTCACCGGTCAAAACATTGGGCAGCGGTTTTGTGTTTGGGCAGCAACAGCCATCCTTCACTGACACCCCATCCAAACCGTTGCACAGCCCCACTATGGACGAGCAGCACACAGTAACCACTGATACTACTGCTGCGATCACTACTGGCTCAGTCGTCCCGGCTGAGGAGACTTCGACATCTGTTATACAGCCAGTGTCATCACCACTGCAGATCTCCTTCGCTGTAAGTGCTGCAACTAGTGTACAGAGTCCGGCAAGTCCAGTGTCCGCTGTTGATCCAGCCCAGTCTACTTTGACGACGTTGTTTGGCCAATCCGTTGTTTCGTCCGCTGTGACAAGCAGTCCTGAACCAGCTGCGGTGTTTGTTCAGCCGTCTACTGCAACCATCACTGATGTCTCCGGTGCCTCGACTGCAACGTCTGTAACCACTTCCGAACTGCCACCATCGACTGTCAGTGGTGCCACACCAGCCACGGTGTTTGGTCATCTGTCAACCACGCCAACTCCAACTGCACCAAGCACCGGTGTCTTCGTCGCTCCAGCTTCAGCGACATCTACGACCAGTTCTGAACAGCCACCACTTAGTTCTTTTGTTGCCACAACCGGCGGCAGTACTGCCATTCCAGCCACAGTGTTTGGTCAACCAGCCATGGCTACCAGCACCACCGGGTCGACAGCGTTCGGTGGTGGTCCAAGTCCCACCAGCTCAGCACCTCCCTCGGTGTTTGGTATCTCAGCGACCACCATCACTTCTACGACTACCGCTGCCGGCATGACTGTCTTTGCCCAGCAGCAGCAACCGGTGCTTCCGAGTTCCAGTTCCACACTGTTCGGTGGTCAGACCACATCATCAGCTACTTCAGCTTTGTCTTCAGTCAACATATTTGGCCAGCCTGCAGTGGCCACTACCAGCTCAGCAGCTGGTTCCGGAATCTTCGGGGTTTTCGGACAACCGTCATCCTCTGCAGCCACTACCACCTCTGCGCCCAGTTCTGGAACCTTTCCGGTCTTTGGACAACCGTCGTCCACTGCAGCAGATGTCGGTGGTTTCAAGCCATTCGGGTT
>Ga0209671_1004875_pt1 | contig 13429 bp, 8 predicted proteins | sample WorMetHERISLAND2_2_FD_187401 | JGI IMG/M metagenome (GOLD analysis project Ga0209671, IMG submission 187401) | Marine gutless worms symbiont microbial communities from Max Planck institute for Marine Microbiology, Germany - Olavius geniculatus... | ecosystem: Host-associated > Annelida >... | reverse complement strand
AACAAAGGCATGAGAGCGGCAGATTGAAGCATGCACGTACTGAAGAGAACGTGACCACTGTGGATGAACTGGTAGCCTTACTAAACCACGAAGGCCAGAAACAAACACTCTGTATAACATGTTAGATATTTACAAAGATGGGTCTAATACAGCATAGCATTGTACAGATCATTTGTCTCGATTTTGGTCTGAAGTGTTTTTCATCTTCCAACATGCCTGTTGCTTAGTATTGCTAGTTTTTTCTTGCATTTATATTTCACAAGGTAGTGTAGCGACGCAGTTATGGTGTAGTGGGATATTCAATAACCGCTTTATTGCAAATTGTCCAAAGAGTGTGCAAGTGAAAGAATTTTGAAAATTGGCTAATATTTGTCAAAGATATGGACAGTTACAAAGTGGGACATTTTTTGAGACACAGTGTAGTAAAACCATAGGAACGCAAACGATGTCATACCGTACATGATGATAATTGTCGAATCAGTATATTATTTACATAGTTTATAATTTCAGCCAATGACCGAATACAACGCGTTGTAGGCTATGCAATACGCCCACGACGGTCTTTCATGCGAACAGAATGTGCGAGCATTTCTACACGCCTGCAAGACGGTCTTCAGTATGAACGATTGCGATCTGTTTGATCCCTGTGACTTGATCGACGAGTCGCAAGGATTCGGCAAGGTACCGGTACAATCTGCAATTGAACTGTCGTGTATCATTGCATTTATAGACATCTTTCCGTTGCTTATACTTAAGTTACAAACAAAGTAGACGCTGGCGCTCTTATTTAGGCCTACTTTGTTAATCATTCATGTTCGTAAGTAAACGATTTATAGATATTTGTTTTTATATATTACGGTCCTGTTGCAAACTTGTCATACACTCAGCGTGTTCGGAGTCGAGCGGGGGAGCGTAAAGAGTACCGCGTGATTAGCCAAACAGAGTACGTAATGATCATTCAGAGTCATCAAAGGTGGATGTTTTTTTGCAGGGATAGGGAAAGGAAAAGAGAAAGGGGGAAAAGAAGGGAAAGGAAATATTCTGTTGGATACTCCTTCACAAATCGCTTTTTCTCCGTAATTGGAAATCGGAGGCTGGGCTTCAGACGTAGGCGGTACAGACATGCTGCTTATCGCAACAAGCACTGCCGACGACCTTCTTAGAAATGTCAATATCGATGACCTTGAATGACCTTTAACCCTCAAAATAGCAGGTTTTAGTGAATTTTTTTCGCAATTATGTGCTGCGACACGCATTTCAAGAGTGAATTGCGCCAAAAATAGCTGGAGATAGGCCAAGACAACCTGTGTATGAAATTTTACGCATGGAATGTAGATTTTAGCAGTCCCAAGTCCGGACCCTCTAGATTCAAGGAGGCCTGCGCACGTGGGTGTCAAAGAGGGGTACCCTGTAAAAAGTGGTTATTTATCCTTTGTTGGCTTGTCTAGCGTGTAAATGGTTGCAGATAGGCACAGCCATGCTGCTTATCATAACAAGCACTGACGACGAGCTTTTTACGAATGTCAACATCGATAGCCTTGAATGACATTGAACCCTAAAAATATTGATTTTGAGTGATTTTTGGCGATTTCTGGCTGCAAAAGAGTGAATTACAAAGAAATGGATAGAGATAGACTACGATTACCTGCGAACAGGAACTGCTTTGGGCTTTCGCGCGTCTCGTGAGCATTAGCTCAAATTTCTTGTTTACGTAGCAGCTATCGTTGTTACTCATTTCGCCTATTTACAAAAAATGGTTTGGTTGAATTGGTTTTGGACATTTAATTTTATTTTTAGTAATCTGACAAGTAATTTGAGAAAAGCTCATGAGACGCGCGACAGCCTGTTCCTTTTCGCAGATTGCCCTGGTCTTAGTGGTCTATCTCCATTTATTTCGTCGCAGTTTACTCTTAAGGTGTGCGCCGCGGCCGAAAATCGCAAATAAAGACTAAAATCCTCTATTTTGAAAGTTCAAGGTCATTCAAGGTCATCGATGTTGACACCACTAAGAAGCTCGTCACTAGTGATTGTTATTATAAGCAGCATGTCTGTACTTATGCGCAACCGTTTTCACGCTACACAAGCCAATAGAAACAAAATAAAAACTTTGGGGTACCCCTCTTTGACGGCCGCGTGCGCATGCTTCCTTGAACCCAGGGGTCAGGACTTAAACTGCTAAAATCTATACGTATAATGCCAAAATTTTCATACGCAGCTTATCGTGGTCTATCTCCAGCCATTTTGGCGCAATTCACTTTTAAATAATGTTGTGTAGCAGCGACAAATCGCCAAAAATGTTAAAACTTCTTATTTTACAGGTTCAATGTCATCGATGTTGATAGCCCTAAAACCTTGTCACCAGTACTTGTTATGATAAGCAGCATGTGTGTGCCTATCTGTAACCGTTTTTTACGCTATACGAGCCAATAGTGGTAAAATGAGGACTTTTTAGGGGGTACCCCTCTTTCTCGCCTTTGTTCGAGGGAAACCCTTTCATTCAGCGGCAGCAAATTTTGTCACAGAAAACTAGATTTCTTAGGGCAGCCCGCAGTAAAGATTTCGTGATTTTACCTTGCACCGTTTTGATATAGATCACGAGTGTGACAGACGGACAGACATACGGACAGACGCCTAGACGATGGCTAAGACGCGCGAAGCATTCTGCTGTCGCGCGTAAAAATGCTTGTAGCCCGCTGATTTGCCCAGAACTTTATTGGTCTTTTTCCCGAAGCGAATGGCTGCGTACTTGAGTAATATCGCGTGCTTTAATTCAGTTGTGTGGCTTCAGGTGATTCGGACTTTGTCCAAGTTATCGCAAACTGAGCTGGCGCAGAAAACAGGAATTGCGTAAGTTCTTCAGTTGTATTTTTATCAACAAACGCCGAGGCCCGTCGAGAGCCACCGCGCGGCCCGGGAAAACATTCTCGGGAAAAAAATATTTTGATTTTTTTTGGTTCAAAATGGCTCATTCTAGTGTACATTTTATTTTTGAGCGATGGCGGGGCCCCCAAACGTCGCGGTGCCCGGGGTAACTTATACCCCATATCTCCCTCTTATCGACGGGCCTGCAAACGCGTCGGTTTGCATGATGATCATCAGGGTTGATTTTTAGATGAAAATTAACAAGTAATTTAAGAAAAGCTCAACATCACAAAGCAACGTCACATGGTACTCGTGATTTAACCCAGAAAGTACTCTGCCTCGGAGATCTACATAAAAATTATTCAGCCTTGAAAGAGTTAGGGAAACGTAAGAAACTCTCGAACAGTGCTGTAACAAATACTCCATGAAAATGTTAATACAGTACGCAAATACTTTGAACTTTCAAAGTAATTGAATGCTATTTAAATAACCGAATACTTACCAAGTATTCAAATACTAGATTTAAAGTATTGAATACTACAGAATGACACAGCAAAATTCTTATTATTATCTTTTGATATCTTAGTCACTAGGAAAAAACACAGTGAAACAGTAAAAGACTGAAATTACAAGATGTAACTGTCACTTTGAGTTTATTTATAGGCTTATAGCCAATAATGCTGAATGACTTTACGCATCGCCAGAGTTTCAAACAGTTTATAAGCAAGTCGGTTGCAACCCTTCGCCAGTGCAAGTGAACTCCAACTAAAGAGTCTATCCACTGAAATACTGACTATAAGGCAAACAGGTGTTGTACCAAACAAAAAAACTTGTTTAATAACAGCATGTTTCTTCAACATTGGCAGATTTTTACTACTGTAATTTAAATAGGCCTGCTTCAGTAGTCCAGGCACAGTTGTGGCTTTGTGGTAGAAGACGTTGTAGTGAAGCAGAAAAGGTCACTGTCATCTTCCTCCGACGTTTGCTGCACTTTCATCGTTCAAGTTTCCTGCTGGTAAAGATAATGGTGGTTATAGCTTGTTCTAAGAGCCAAAATCCTTTTTTGATGCTAAGCATAGATGTCGCCTATACAATATAGACTTGTTATGAAACTGTGTAGCCTAAACAGGCAAACACTGCCAAACAGTGCCGTAGTCAGTAATTAGAAAATTTAAATATTAATTACCCTTTAAAAGTATTTAAATGCCGCTTCAAATACTAGCCATTTGAAAGTATTTAAATACTTGCTGTTAAATTCTGTTTACATATTTAAATAATATTTAAATACTTAAAAGTATTTAAATATTTGACTACTTTACAACACTGCTTTCGAAATAGGCAAGATAATCATCATTTTCACTCAACGTTCTAAATACTGAACAAAAGGAATCGTTTTTTGAGTCAGCTGAAAAACTTCAATTAAACAGTTTTATCGGTAATAGGGCTTATAACAAGTGTTGTACGTACATGTGTCTTTGCAGGCCATTTCGTGCGAGCGAGCAATTGAAGCCGGATTACGCGAACGTAAGCGAATTCAGGTAGGCCTATTGCAAAAATTCCATCAATTTCTTTATAAATTTGACTGCTTTGTAACCAGGTTGAAATAAATAAGTCGCGTTTGTCAGTCTGTACAGCTGTTTCAGTCATGCTGTCAATACACTGTTTTTTTTTGTTTTAATGTAGCTTAGCTGCTAAGAAATTGTGTCCACGGCATTTTTTGTCTTGTTCTGTTCGGTTACTTTATTTTTATGCGCGAAAGCAGCTACTGCTTTCAGCGCGTCTTAGCCATAGCAATTCTGTCTGTCCGTCCGTCCGTCTGTCCGTCTGTCTGTCTGACACACGGGTGGATCAGGCAAAAACGGTCTAAGCTAGGATCACCAAATCTTCACCATCGGCTGCCTGGAAGATTCTAGTTTCAGGAACCGTAAGGCTTTTCCATAAATTTAGAGGGGGTCACCCCGAAAGAGGGCGCTAAATGAGAGGGGGTAGGCAAAATTTGCGATTTTTGGCCAATTTCTCGCTGTATCTCAGTAACGCTGCGAGAGGGCCTAGGTTATTATTAATCACTGATAGGAAGTCGTACACTGGCTCTCCGATTGGCGCCGAATTCAATGACCTTGAATGACCTTGAAGGCCTTGGATTTCTTGGCGATTTCGGGCTGCGAGACACATTGCAAGAGCGAATTGCGCCGAAAACAATTGAGATAGTCATGGACAAGCTGCGTGTGAAATTTTCAGCATTGAACGTAGATTTCGACGATCCAAGTTTCGATTTTTTAGGTTCAAGGAAACCTGCGCACGAGGGCATTAAAGAGCGGTACCCTCGTAAAAGTCGCGACGAAATGGCTGGAGATAGACTGACAGTTTGCAAACAGGAACTGCTATTGGCTTTCGCGCGTCCCGTGAGCATTAGTTCAAATTTCTTGTTTTAATTAACATAGATGGGGTCTTCAAAGACTGTCCTTGATCGTGCAGAACAGTAGTAGAATTGTGGCCTTGGCCTTGGCCGCAATGCCTTAGCTTTAAGTCGAGTTATTTAATGAGTGTGCTCTGTGCAATGAGTCATTCGTGTAATATGTTTCCTATGTTTTGTCACCGTGACTGTGCAACATTAAGTGACCGAGTCTGGAGTTTAATGTTGTACAGATAGGAATTATCATTCAGACAGCCCATCTTTAGACTTTGTTTCATGCTCATTAGCCTACGGTTTGAATAACATTAAGCTGGCTTATGATGCGCAGTATAAAATTGCCATATTTACCTAGCTTTCTTACTTACGTAATAGCCTCCGCCTTAAAATTGCCGTTATCGAAGTTCGAACTAGTTCGTGTCAGGCTGTCACATTGCTGTTTGTTTGAACCGGTATTCTAAAGTTTATGCGTTATTGGTAGCCTATTATAAAAGTAGCATGAAACTCGTTGTCGTGCTGAAGTTTAGCTCTATAGTCACAATTTTTATCAATCTACGAAATTTATAATATTATTATTTACCTGAAATTGGAAAAAAACAGCCGAACATAGTTCGTATAAGCTATAATAATCATACACGAAATATATTAAGCTGTTTTTCAAACTTCAGGCGATTACTCAACCTAGACAGCAACGATGATTCTGGCGAGAACGACAGCTCCAACAACGCGCCGCTTTCGGTCGCTACGCACTGTGAAGTCTGGGGTGAACCGGTCGACCTCGAGTCAGTCCACTCGTCCCAGGTACCACCCAGCGCCGTCTGTCTTTCATTGCCGAAGCAACTAGTTACTGTGCGAACTAGGCTTAGACTTACTATAACTTGCACAAATTTACATACGGTAATCTGTACCTAAGGGCTTACGCGATTAGTACCAATGTAAATAAGCTTATAGGCCCCTACGCAAAATTATACAAGAAAGCCCAGCTATCGCTAAGGAAGATGCGCTACAGCCTATACAGTTCCTGTTGACTTTCAAGGTCATCACGGTCTATGATTTTCATCTCATCTGAAAGGGCGTATGCGATTTTCTATTAGAGATTATTAGCAACCTTAGCCCTATCTCTTACCGTTTAACCACAATAGTGCGCGATTAGCATACTGTAGTGCTTTATGACTCTTCAAGGTCATCCAAGGGCATCGATTTCCATGTCATTTGAAAGCCAATACTCGACTTTTGATTAGTGATCAATAGCAACATAGGCCTTGTCTCACACCGTTTAGCCAGGGTTTTCAATATCGGACGTTTGGGCGTAAATACGCCCAAAAATTTCAGCCCGTACGCCCAAATTTTAAGACGTGGACGTCACGACGTCCAAATCAATCTGCCTCTTATTATGTTTGTTTGTCCATAATAAACTGGGAATTGACGTAAGAATCTGTTTTCGAATGTTTCGTTAGTTCAAACAATTTCTGCTGACTGTCGTGTTTCTGCATACTTCATTTTATGAAGACGTGGCACGGCAACCATACTAACTTATTCTGTGAACAGTTCTGATCCAGAAACGGCGATCTTCGTTTTGCGTAAAGCTAGTAGAATTGAATGTTGCTTGTTTTTACAAGAAAGCCCAGCTGTCGCTAGGGAAAACGCGCTACATCGTATATAGTTCCTGTTGCACTACTGACCTTCAAGGTCATCCAAGGTCAATGATTTTCATGTCATTTGATTTATTATTTTGAAAACCAATACGTGACTTCTTCTTTGTGATTAATCATAATCTTGGCCCTATCTCTCACCATTTTCGATATACAGCCACTTATAGCTTAAAACTTTCCATTACAAACTGCGGCCAAACCGCTGCAGATGGAGACATGGTTACTATTGACAGCCTATAAGTAGTCGCCAGCGCCCTATTCGGTGGTACCATCGCCGATCTTTTACGACTTACCGTTTAGCTACAATATTGCACGGTTGACATACCATAGTGCGTTATGACCCTTCAAGGTCATCCAAGACCAATGATTTTCATGTCATTTGAAAGCCAATAGGCTTATGCGATTTTCTATTAGTCATCAATAACAACCTAGGCCCTATCTCGCACCGTTTAACTACCTCCGTGACAGAAGACCGACAGAGAGACTGACAGACAGACGACAGTCGTGCCATAAACGCGCTATACAGCATAGCTGTAGCGCGTAAAAACCACGACCTACATGTATGTTGTTGGTGCGTAAGTGATGCATTATGTAGTAGGGCCTAAGTATTGTTTTGCATTAAGTGTTTGCTTAAGTTTTCTTATAGGCCTACCTCCGTTAGCAGAGAGTACAATTTTTAGAAGCTGTTATAATCTGTGGCGTTGATCTACAGTACTTCCCATAACTGTGCCGATCGAACAAGATGCGATTTGTGGCGAAAGCATGCAGCATTAAAACTATAGCAGAAATCCATGGATGCAGATAATGCAGTTAAAACTAACAACATGCAGGCCTAACCATAAACATAACTGTGAAAACAAGAAGCCCAGCTGTCGCTAAGATAGCCGACCGTACTGGTTATCAGTGATCTTCAAGGTCATCCAATGTCGATGATTTCCATTTTATCTGAAAGAGCGTAATACTATGCTACTTGCTATTAGTGATAATTAGTAATCTCTGTTCTATCTTTCACCACTTCCGAGATTTGGCCACTTATAGCTTGAAACTTTCCACTGAAAACTGCGGCCAAACCGATGCAGATGGAGACATGGTTACTATTGACAGCCTATAGAAAATTGCTACAGCCTTATTCGATGTTATTATCGCCAACCCTTTATGATTTACCGTTACGATTGGCATACCATAGTGCGTTACGATTTCTCAGAATCATCCAGGGTCGATGATTTTGATTCTATTTGAAAGGACGTATGTCATTTCCTATTAGCGATTAATAGTAATCTTGGCCTATATTTTTCATCGTTTCTGAGATATGACCAGTTTTTCATTGAATTTCCTGCCTCCGTCCATTTAACCCTCAATTTAACACAAAAGAGCGTCTGTTATAATAATTATGTAGCAAGAGCAACTGGTTGCTGATATTGTACAGAGTGAAGACAGCAGGTCGCAGAATGAGCTCCGTATAGACGAGCTGCTCAAATCAGAGCAGAAATTCGTCGAAGATTTGCAGATCATCCAAGAAGTAAGTCGATACAACCAGTGATTGTGTTTTGTCATCCTTGACGTTACTTGTACTTATCCACTGTTCTGCTATTTTTTATCTAATGCATATCTCCAAGTAATATGCTGTGGTATTCTGTCCTTTGGGCAGGTTTTCGTTAGCCATCGACATCATCTTGCCCGCTCTTGTGCCAGCTACTTGAGTTGTAAATCCATGTGCTCGTCACTTGTCTCCCGTAGCCAGCTCAGTAGCATTTCTTTTGGTCTCGCTCTTCCCTTCTTCCCTGAGAGTCGACCTTCCAACACTGTTTTCACCAAAGACCCATGTCGCAACACATGTCTCAACCATCTCTTCTGTCTATTCCTTAGTCACTCAGTGTATCCGTGAGTTCCCTTTTTGTATCAACTGTTAATGCTTTGACTATGCGTTTTTCAGCTGGAATCTGAGGGATCCACATATGAGATTTTTCTTCTTATTGAAAGCTTCTTTTGCCAAAGCAATGCCACGTCTTACTTCATATTCGCTTCTGCAGTGCAGTCACCATACTTCCAAGATAGCAGAACTGTGTGACTGACTCCAGTTTTTTACCGTTGACCACTATTTTCAATTTCCTACCCTCCTCCCTGGCAGTCGCATAACTTTGGTCTTTTTCACATTTTTCAGCATGTTGTATTTCTCTGACCTCTGTTGGACAGCATCCATTAGGCCTATGCGTTGAAGTCCACATTGAGTATGAGAGACCATAGCCTGGTCACCTGCAAAACGGATGGATTGTATCAGCACACCTTCAACTTTGACCCTTTCTTGTATATCTGCAAGCCTTTCGTTTATGACATGCTGGATGTAGATATTTAACAGTATTGGAGATAGTGGAAAACCTTGTCGTAGGCCTACACCTTGTCCAATCTCACTACAACACCTGACAGTTTGTTGTTTATTTTTATGAAAGCTTTTTGTCCCAAGTACAACTTTGCAATCAGATTTCTGTGTCTCTAATCTACACCAATATTTTTTAACATCCATATCATCTTATTCCACTTTGCCCTATCAAAAGCCTTTTCGTAGTCAACGAAACACACATACAGGTTGTTTCCATGTTATAGGGTGTTTACACGATCCAGCAAACGTCCAGCAAGCTTCCAGCAAACTTCCAGCAAACGTCCAGCTCCATCATAACATATAACAGCAAACGTCTAGCAAACTTTCAGCAAACGTCCAGCTGCGGTTGCTGGAAGTTTGCTGGACGTTTGCTGGATCGTGTAAACACCCCATTACAGACTACTCTTGTCGAGTACTCCCAGTGCTGCAATGGCATCTCTGGTCCCTTTGCCCCTCCTGAAGCCAAACTGATCATCCGCAAAGTAACCGATCCCTTCCACTTTTGCTTCAATACGCTTTGTCAGAATTCTTATCAAGATTTTCGATGCATGTGCTAAGAGATTAATTGTACGAAAGTCACTACATTCTGTGGTATTCAGTTTCTTTTCCAGTGGAATTACTACACTTTGTAGAAAGTCCTCTGGCCATTTTCCTGTTTCATATTCTTTTGGCACAGACGTGTGAGGATCTTGACCCCTGTGCACCCCATGCATCTATGCAACTCCGTAGGAATTTCATCTGCCCCTACCACTTTATTATTCTTCATGTCACTCAATGCTGATATCATCTCTTTTTTCAATATAGGCTACACGAACCGATATTATCATGAACCACGTCTGTTTCTGGCTCCAAATTTAAGTCTTTGGTTTTCCTGTTTGCATCGTACAATTCTTCCGTGTATTTCATCCAAAGTTTTTCATCAGCTTAGGATCGGTGAGCATTTTGCCATTCTTGTTTTTAACTGATGTACTGCTTTTACTAGTGTTCCTATTTAGACTATTGATCGTCTTCTACAGCTGATCTTGTTTCCCCAGTTTATCCAATTCCTCAATTTCCGCACATCGTTCTGTCCACCACTTTTCTTTCGCTGCCCGTGTTACTTTTTACTTTCCGTAGCTTGTTGTTTAATTTTTGGTATTCCCGACGTGCTTCCTATGTTGTCTGATGCTTCCATTTGCGCCTCTTATCTATCAGCTTTAGCATTGATTTTTTTTATTCATGGTTTCTTTATTTTGTGAAGTAGTGGAATAACCAATTATTTCTTCAGCCTTTTCTTTTATCACAGCTCTTAGTTTTTTTAAGGATTTTTCTGGCTTATCTGGTATACTGATTGCTGTCAACTTCGGCATTGAATTCTGCTGCTTTTTCTTTTAACTTTACTTTGTTCCATGTCTTTAAGTAATATAGCGTAATATTTAAATGACGGTTTTAGTTTTGTTATCTGCCTGCGGTACGTTGTAGAAATTTATGGCACCACTGAACGAAGTCATGGAGCCAAGTGATCACAGCATTGTCTTCAAGCACATATCGGTATTATTTATTGATCATTGATAAATGTACGTTGACCACACAATGCAACTCAGATAAAACTACAAATATATATCGGCCCAGTACCGATATACTATGCGGCAGTAACATATCACTAACCCTAAATCTGACCTTCAGCGTTTTGAACGAAATATTGGCTTACCAATTACTTCTGCCAGTGGAAACGTTAACGCCTAATTTTGTTTTTTTTGTGTTTTTTTTGTTTATCACTCAGGCGTTCGTACGGGACAGACAGACAGACAGGCATGACATGCAATGTGGCTTATTTGTATAGGCTTAATAATAGGTCTATGTAATAAGAAGGAAGCATGATTCAAAGCAGCTCTAGCCTACTGTTACTCTTCTTTATATTTATTGTCATATATGTAGTTGTGAACGAATAAAAGGAGGTAAAGATGGCCTAAACTGGAGTATAGTAGTGGTTGTACTGATTAGCCGTCTTCAACTAATGAATAAATTCATATTTTGGCAGGAACTGTACAGCGTTCACAATCACTTCTACCAGGATCTGCGCAAAGCAACGTGCAAAGAGCCGAGTCTAACGATCAGCGAATGTTTTCTCACGTATAAAGAGAAGTTTCTCGTTCACGGAAGCTACTGCTCCAATATGCATGACGCTAGACTTATCATCGACAAACTCACTACGAGTTCCGCCAGCTTTAATGAGCGCCTCACGGTAAATTAACTAAGCGATTAGATGGAACCAGCAAGTGAGCCTCCAGTTTTTTGTCTTTTTAACTGCTTCACTGAACTACTTTGTGAAGTATAATGTTTTTAAGAAAACAACACAATAATCAGAATTTGGAATATCCGCCAATATTTGGCGAGGATAGGGACAAAACTTGAAGGTTTACTGCTGCTGCTGCTGCTGACGATGATGATGATGATGCTGATGCTACTGATAACTAATATACTGATATCGATTTTTGGTTAGCCAGCCAGCTCTTGTAGATTCAGTGTCATTTTTGCCAATTCAACAGCGTCGAAACTGTGGAAACTCGGGTGTTTGTAGATTGTTTTGTCAAAGCGTTAACAGTAATTAATTTTCGCAATGTTTTAGCCAGAAATTAGTTTCCGCATACTCACTGTTAGATGATCAAAAGTAAAAGTTATTGTCAAAAGTAAACTGTCGTTTTTAATTGTTTATAATAAATGTCGAACGCTTTGTTAAAATGTTTGACAGTATGTAACCTAAGGTCAGTATTCAGTCAGAGATCTGTGGAATTATGGAATAGGTTTACTGTGCCAGAAGGCTCAAGGCATGTTTACAGCAACATAAGCACAGTAACACGACCTTGCAACGTTCCTACTCAGAACAAAACAGTGATTATCATTTTGTCTTCTCTGAAATTGTCGAAAAATTCCGTTGCTCAGTGATTAAAACAGATAAGCCTAATTCATTCAGTGTGCGTTGTTGCTGGTGTGTGCGTAGGAGTGTCAGACTGCCGCTTCTTCAAACTTCAAACTGTACGATCGTCTGGCACAGCCGACGCAACGATTTCTCAAATATCCCCTCTTCTTGAAGGTGTGTTGTTGATCCATCCTTTACATTTTATATATTTAACATTATTCACCATATAATGGTAGTGGTAGCAGACAAAGAAACAACATAAACATAATAAACAGCAAAGCAGACGTTAGAACAGAGTAACAGACAGATGATCACAAATATCGTCGGCTTCTAGGCACATTAATAGTCATGAGGCATACTGAGAGAGTAAGCTTACAGCTGAGACAGTATACTGACTCTCATTTGCATATCAGTAACTTGTGGCCGACTGCTGCAAATAGAACTAGAACTATAGAACCCCGCCGACTCGGCGCCTTGTCTGTGATACCCCAACAGTTTGTTATTTGATCATTTGTCAGTGGTTAGTGCTGTCTCGATAGCTTCTAGGCACATTAATAGCGTGGCTTGCTGCTGGTACTAGAACCCCCTCGTGTCTGTGAAACCACGGCCGCTTGTAAAATGATCTCGTGTCGCTGGACACTGCATCGATTGCCTCAATGTGGTATTAGTGCTATCACGGCAAATCAGCAACAATTTATGGGCATCCAATGTGTGCAACAGAGGCGCGTTAGATGTGTTTAGGCGTTGATGGACTATAAAAATCCACGTTCTAATTAGCTACCTATTTGCTTAGTTATTTACAAAACTCAGTGCTGGGAGAAAATAAATAAGTAAGTAAGTAAAACGTAAATTTATGTAGAGCAATAGCTAAACTTACTTAACTCGACTGACAAATAACGCATTTCAAAAATTTTGACCCGACCCGACCCGCTAAATTTGTCTTGAATCTGACCCGCGGGTCCACCCGACCCGTGTCCATCCCTGGGTTACGGTACGTAAATGCAACGCATTATTTTAAGAAGAAGAAGAAGAAGAAGAAGATTCCGCATAGACAGCTAGGTCCATTGCGAGGGAGCTCATCCCCTTGACGGCACTTTGAGCCGGCCAGGGCGAAGCCCAATTAAGCTAGCATACAGCCCAAGTCGGCCGGGTTAACCGACTGGATCGGTATACTTGCAGTCCTGGCCACAGGGCCTACTGTTGCGCAGAACTCGCCGTTTCTTCCCTAG
>Ga0209671_1004874_pt1 | contig 13429 bp, 10 predicted proteins | sample WorMetHERISLAND2_2_FD_187401 | JGI IMG/M metagenome (GOLD analysis project Ga0209671, IMG submission 187401) | Marine gutless worms symbiont microbial communities from Max Planck institute for Marine Microbiology, Germany - Olavius geniculatus... | ecosystem: Host-associated > Annelida >... | reverse complement strand
AGGAATATTCTACCAAAAATTATTAGAATCTTATAATTGATTTTCAAGCTACAGTCGAAAATGTCGGGGATGTTTTTTGAGACACAGTGTATATTAATTAGCCCAGCGCTTTTGGCTGTTTTTTTTGCAGAAAGCCCGCAGTAGCTTAGAAACGGTACAGCAAAGTAGGATGAAAATTGCAAATAATCAGTCACTAATTGCAGATTGCATACACACGTTTGATTGATACCAAAATCGACGACTTTAAATGACTTTGAATTGCTATTCCGCACGTTATTGCACAATGCATCCATCTTTCTGAGAGTTTTGGGTCAGTCGATTTATGTCGGCCAGATTCCTCAAAAAGTCGGGAACGGATTTTGATATGAAATTTCACGATCTGTTTAGACAGAATGGCCCGATGAGAAAGCGATTGGATTTTAGCGGCGATCCGAAATCTTTTGTAGATTCTGGATTACTGTCCAAGATTCTTTATAATTAAATATAGCAGAATATGATTTAATTATTTGTGTTCGCTCTTCGCATTTTGACGGAGGTTTGAGATCTCTCATCTCTATTAGTTTAGGCCTATTACGCGAATTGTGCACGAAGTACACACAGAAAGCGTGGTATGCGGTAAAAACGGCGACATCGTCATACCGACAACGGTATAACAGCTCGCTTATAATCGGTATAGGTTTTTCAGTTTCGCCGGTGCAGGGCGTTTGACGAGTGAATCTGTGTAGAATAGAATGATTATACCGGCGAAGATTATAAGACGATGACAGCAAGGCAAACAGTCCGCGGCAGCAGAAGGCCTATATCGCAATGAAATCACAGTCACAATAAGCACCTGTCATCGTTGACTGCACATGTTACGTCAGTTGAGTTGTAGGACTGAATAGGCCTACTTAGTGGTTGCTTACGAGCTGGCGATTTTCGTTTTGACTGTGTCTGTTACTGCCAGCTGATATTGTTTATAACTTCATATTGTGTTGCTTGCTTAAAAGTTGAAACCCGATGGCTCAATACGCTTTTCGTAACTATGATCATAAAACTACAGGGTGTGCCAAAAATGACCCAACTTGTTTTTGTCAGAACTTCGTCAAATCTCCACCAAACTTCAGAATTTTTGGCACACAGAGAGCCAAAACGATGGAAATATGTAAGGTACACTCACTGTCCACCTTACCTAGTTTATGTTAACGCACTGCCGTGTAAAACGCAGATGCTCCAAATTGTTGCATAATGCCCAGTTGTTGTCTCCGTAAAAGTTCTAACGACTTATCAAACACAGAATAAACTTAAATGCGATTTATTCAGCAGAATTATAGGTCTTTGTAACAACTTGCTTCCAAGTTATCAAAATTTATGTCCAAAGTTTACAAAGGGTCTATGGACTTCCCAAAGATTTACGATTTTAGTTTTTTCTCTGTAAATCATACCTGTGAAACAGTGTTACTGCTGCAAAAACAATACGTTACGCAAACTTAGACCCCAAGGATTACTTAGACCCCAACAATTTACTGAAATGACGCTCCTGACGTGACGCCACGGCTGACAGCGGCATTAACGATCAACTGATCAAAATGCACAGCACTCATTCATGGATAAAATGTGTTTTAAGCTCATCAATCAGTTATTTTGTTGTCCGCTGTTTTTAGCGTAAAATGTTTAATACCACAAAATTATTAAATCTCGTGGTGTCCTTTGTGGAATTGATAATGCACAAGTGATCAATCTGATACTGATAATCACCACGTAATGTAACAATTTGGAGTATCTGCGTTTTACACGGTAGTACATTAACATAAATTACGTGAGATGAACAATGAGTGTGCCTTACATAATTCTATCGTCTTGGCTATCTGTATGCCAAAAATTATCAAATTCGGTAGCGATTTGACGAAGTTCTGACAAAAACAAGTTGGGTCATTTTTTGGCACACCCTGCCACGTTGAGTAAGCTTATGCATGTTTCTTTATGTTTAAGTTGAAGAGCAAAAGTCGATTATGATAATTGTTATCCAAACAATTAATATTTTATCACAAAAATACAACGAAGATCCAAAACAATTAAGTCACCATATTCCTGTTCATATTTTCCCAAAATGCTGGCCACGTTTAAATTTGTTTTTATAGTTAATTTTAGCAGATAATTTGCAATAAAAAGTTTTTAACTTTCCGCCATACTTCAAACGCGTCGATACGTTATAGCTTGTAATTTTTAGTTTGCAAAACTTTCGTTAACAAATGCCGTTGCTGGAAGTTAGTGTCATCAGAAAAATTATTAGTACTACAATAGTCTAACCGAACACAAAGTCAATGCCATGCCGGTATATTAATCTACTGTCGAACTATACTTTATAATTAAAAGGTAGATGTCATTAAGTGAGCGTTTGCATTTTTGTGGAATGTTTTTTTATCGTAAAATAATTCGTGACTTGAAGTAAAAAACGTCATGTCATCTAAACGACTTGCTTGGTTCCCCAATAGGCCACATCTCCATAAACTACTACTCTTAAATTTTGACGCAGACATGCTAAGTTTATGTTTTCCGCAAGAATATGTTGCTTTATCTGCAATAGTCAGCTGTTTGTTACCTTTGACACAAAGCGGAATTTCTGCTGCAAATTGTCGATCGAAGTTTAATTTAGCGTCTGCCATCGTACATGCGCGCGTCATCGAAACCTCGAGCGTAGAACTTTGCTTTTCGATGCTGAAGGAAATACGTGAGCGCCGACGTGCGTGTGACAGCTGAGTGAAAGGAGCTGTCAGCAGTAGGTCGTTTGCAGCAGGTTTTTGTTGACTTGCTGCTGCTGGTGTCTTCTGCAAGGTGCTCGCTCGCTGACGCACCTCATTGGTCGCCGTTCAACCAGTCACTGGTGGCGACGTCTAGTGTCGGCGACAAGCGTCGCCATCGCCGGCCGCGCGCATTTTAAGACAAAATCTCTCTATAGCGCAAGCGATGTCGCCTATAATACCACCTATTTTTCGTAGCGTGGTCCGTCGGTTTGTCTGTCTTTTGCCACATTCGTGCACCCTATTTAATCCGGTCGACGCATTTGCAGACCATTTAGCAGGTAGGCCTACGTGTTAGATGAGGTGGAGATTTTTGATCTTCGGTGGAAACGAATTGGCGTCGAATCCCCCAGCCAAACTTCTAATTGCTTGCTTACGAATTACCAGGTGGCAGCATGGATCAACAATTTTGCGTCTTATACCGAATTACACTTGTTACAATATTTACTTGTTTTTTTCGAAGAAGAAAAAGGAAATGTGAAAATATCGCTGCACATTATTTTTCACTAAATACGTAGAGAATGTGTCATTGTTGTCGCTGTAGGCCTACTGAGAAAGATGAAAAACGAGCAATGAAGTTGATAACAGTTAGGCCTAAGGCTATGATTAATCCGAATTCGGGCGCTCTGCGAAATCCAACGTCAGCACGCTCATCGGACCACTGGAACAGCTAGCCAGCTGCTGTACCCAAGTATAATAAAAAGATCTAGATCGCCAGACTGTCAGTGTCAGTCAAAAAGTATTTCGTCAGTTTTTGTATCGTGCTTTTATTTACACACGTTGAATGCGTGTTCTAACAAGAAATTTGAGCTAATGTTCACGAGATGCTCGAAAGCCTATAGCAGTTCTGGTTCAGTAGTTTAGCTGAAAATTTGGGTGTTCACGCTAAGTGAATATAAAATACCAAATTCTCTATCTGGATCGCATAACGATGGTTCCGTGGCGCCACCTTATAAATGATATAGACTTGTGTCGCAGCCCAAAATCGCCAAAAAATCCATAAAACCCCCATTTTGGCGTTCAAGGTCATCCAAGGTCATTGAATTCGGCGCCAATCGAGAGCCAGTTACGACTTCCTATTAGTGATTAATAGTGACCTGGGCCCTATCTCGCACCGTTACTGAGATACAGCGACTTATTGGCCAAAAATCGCAAATTTTGCCCACCCCTCTTATTTAACCCCCTAGTTTGAGGTGACCCCCTTTGAATTTATGGAAAAGCTTTACAGTTCCTAAAACTAGAGTCTTCCAAGCACCCGAAAGTGAAGATTTGGTAATCTTAGCTTGCACCGTTTTTGACTGATCTACCCGTGTGACCGACAGACAGACGGACGAACAGGCAGACAGAATTGCGATTGCTAAGACGCGCTGAAAGCAGTAGCTGCTTTCGCGCGTAATAAAATTACATATATCTTTGTCTTTATACAACTTCATCCAATGTTAACCAATTTTCGAAATTCTTGGAATCTCACACTCAAGATTAGAGGCAAGTCACTTAGATTTAATGCAAACTTTCACTGAAAATGCTGGACCGTGAATGCAGAAAAAACGGCTTAAATGCAAAAACTGAAAATGCAAAACAAAAGTCACAAAATAAAATAACAAAAACCAAAAAATGTAGAACCTAAGTAACGAAAATATTTGAAATTAGTCTCTTATCATCACATTTCTATTAAGCATACTGTATAAAGCAGGTTAAATAGAGTTGTGCATATTTACACGGTGTTTCATAAAAGGGACCCCTTTTTGTTTTTCTCATAGTTCATTCAAATAATGATCAATTTAAACAAAAATTTTTGCCAGTTGTAGCTGAAAAATACTAATTCAAAATATTGCAACAAAATATGACAGTTAATTAAATATCCTTTGTTAGTCGTGACGTAATGCTGACGTCATAATGTGTCACGAGTACAAGCTTGATAGTCTCAACTGGTGCTGTCAGTTGCTACCCAGCTTCGATGGTGAGCTTAATCTGTTTGCTAATAAAAAATGTTTATTGTGTCAGCACTAAGCAACATGGGGACATGAAATCAGGCGTCTTGCGATCCAAAAATGCAATCATTTTTGCATGCTCGGTGTGCTAGAACACTGTCTTGCTCGAACGCGTAAAAGTCAAACTATCCCTACAGACAGCGTGTTTTTGTAACTTTAACTGTAAAACTTCAACAATTTGTCATGAATAAACCAGATTTTTCACCACTGGGGCAGGGTATTAACTGACAGCACCAGTTGAGACTATCTAGTTTGTACCCGTAACACATTATGATGTCAGCATTACGTAAAGACTAGCAAAGAATATTTAATCAACTTCCATATTTTGTTGCAATATTTTGAATTAGTATTTCTTCAGCTACAACTGGTACAATTTTCGTTTAAATTGATCATCATTTGAGTGAATTATGAAAAAAAAACAAAAAGGGGTCCCTTTTTATGAAACGCCGTGTATAATAAAGAATTAATTTTATGCGAGTCGTGTACATAAAGAACACGCCTTTTTAAATGCAATAGTATTTTTGCGACACAGAAAAAAACATACGTCTTAGAAATGTATGAATGTCTATGACATCTTTATGGCGTACCGCTACTAAATACATCATGTAAAAAACGCCGCTTGGACACTGTAACAGCGTTAGCATAAAGCCCTACAGGAATGTTCGTAAAATATTTTCTGCAGTTTCAAAAATGCGTATGTACGGTATCCGGTACGAGTCAAAATCACATCCAACATTAGCTATTAAAGTAGCAAAAACACAGTTTTCGAGCACAATTTGATTACTGCAACTTAGTGCATGCTGCCGCTCTGCTAAAATATGCAACTCGGGGCCCTTTGTGGCTGACCCCTTAAAATGAAAAGTTATTAATGACAAGAGTAAACTAGTCGTAAGAGCAAGTTTGTGAGGTTTTACGTAAAAACTAGGCTCTCCATTACGCGCGACAGCAGAATGCTTCGCGAGTCTTAGCCGTAACCTGGGCGTCTGTCTGTCTGTCTGTCCGTCTGGCACACTGCTGTATTGTATCAAAACGGTGCAAACTAAGATCACGAAATTTTAACTTGGGTTGCCCCGAGGACTCTAGTTTTTTTGTAACGAAATTTTGCTTTGCTGGATAAAAGGGTTTTCCTTAAACGAAAGCGTGAAAAAGGAGTCTCCTCTAAAAGTTTTATTGCTTTTCGCTTGTTTAGCGTGAAAACGGTTGCAAATGGGCACAGACATGCTGCTTATCATAACAAGAGTGGTAATTAGCTTCTTAGAATTATTAACATCGATGACTTTGAACGACATAAAACCCCGATCCAAAAAATGTTTTAATGAGATTTTCGCGATTTTGAGCTGCAATACTCATTTTAAAAATAAATTGCGCCAAAATGACTGAAGATAAATTAAGACTACTTGCGTATAAAATTTTAAGCATGAAACATAGATTTTAGCAGTCTAAGTCCCGATATTTTAGGTTCAACAAGGCCTGCGCACGCTGTTGCTAAAAAAGGGTATCCCTTTAAAAAGTGGTTATTTCACTGATATTAGCTCGTCTGGCGTGAAAACAGTTGCAGATAGGCACAGACATGCTGCTTATCATAACAAGCAATGGTGACGAGTTTTTTAGTTGTATTAACTTCGATGACCTTAAATGACTAAACCCCAAACTTAGGAGTTTAATATTTTTTGCGATTTTTAACTTCGGTACATACTTTAAGAATGAATTGCGACGAATTGGTTTGAGATAGACCCAGAAAACTTGCGAACTGGAACTATTAAGGCTGTGGCGCGTCTCATGAGTTTTGCTTAAATTACTTATTACATTCAAAAATAAGGTACTGACGCAAACGTGATGGTATTGCACAATTGCAGCAGCACGCTTTATGCTGCTAATTCCTGCATCACGTCACGTTAGTATTAATCAGCCGTACATTTGCACCGCCTTGGCTCCCTACATTTAATAACAGATAGAATGCATTGTTGTATTACTCGACGCACATCGTGCGTAGTAGCGAATGTGTAAAATATCTGGCGGACATCGTATATCGATGACAATGTCAATGATTTATCATCGTCGTCATCACCAGGAGGTTAAACGTGGCGTAAATAAATCATTATTTTCACTGCAGGACCACTTCAGCGAAGCGCCAAATAAGTGGGTTCTCGTGATATAAAATAAAACACGAAAAAGTCTCGATGTGCTGCCTGGAGATTGAGAGTGACAGTGTAGAAGTATCGTCAGCTTAGGTCATGTGGAAGATCATTTTATAGGCTAGCACCAAAGACATGTAATATCTACTTGCCGACTGCAGTATGTCAGAAGATCGGTAGTGGCTGACCACGGACTCTCCGTCAATCCACGCGCATTCCATGAGCTGATCTAGACATCTTTCAATCTTCTTCGGTCCACCGAGACTAGCAACTACACAATCTAAAATTTTGCCGCAAAGTTTAGCCCCAGGTTAATTCAATTTCATGTTGTTGGCAGTTCAAAGGAAATTTATAAGTGAACTTCACTGAAACTTGATGTTGCACTTATCGGCGTCGAGAGCTAAGAAAGTAGGCGCTAACAAAGTTGTAGCGATGTTTTTTGGACGAATTATAGAAAACTCTGTCCAGCTGTTTATTTTTTACCACCAAAAAATGAAAATTTTTATCAAACCGCTTTGTTTGCTGTCCTTTGTGTACGGTGCTTTATTCTTTTATTAGGCCAAGCCGTCGTTAGCATACCAAGCACGTCACTGTTTACACACTGAGTACTGTATACGGCGACTAGTATGTACATTGTTCGACCTTGCTACTTTTTCCATGCATAGTTTGGCCTGAGACCGACGTTTAGACGAGGAGTCGTAGACGCCGGCGCCACGTATAAAAATTGCCTGCATGAAACTGTCGTTGTTCTGCTGCGTTGAAGCTCGTAAAAATACGACTTTTATTTGCCGTGAGACTGCATCGCCTTACCTGTTATTGTCCGTGTTGGTTTAAGCTCGGGCGTCATCGCAGCACGTTTTTTTTGCCCTGTCGTATCACAGGCTGACAAAAAATGAATGTCGCGTTCGCTGGTAAGGCTGTGCCGCTGCTGACCTAACATTTGTATCAGCTTACTGTTCGGATATTGTGTCGTGTACTAGAACTACATATTAATGATTTTAAAGTAATAATTATCCTACGCAGCTTAGCGGCGCAATGATTAGCTCGCTGGACTGGAGGTTGCAGGTCTGACTTACGACTGTATCAGTAAGGATTACACGAGGCCGAGGCCGAAGCCGAGGCCGTACGTCGTCGGGAGCCAGGCCGAAGCCACTGTCAAAAAGGTTATAGTGGCCTCCTTGGCCACAGTCACACGGTTATCGCCGAGACTGAGGTCAGATTTCTGGTCATGAGGCCAATGTGACATTAAACTTGTCTGAATAGGGGTCTATTTTCTAACGACTTTGTGCAAGTTTTTAACAGACCAAGTTACCAAGCAGTATCAGTGTAATTTGGTACACAACCAAAAGACAGACTCTGTGCTACTCGAAAGTGAGGTTTAATTTGTTAATGGCAACTATATTTCTGCCAGTTTATGACCCACGTAACTGACTGTCAGAGACGGCATCAGCTGATATCGAGTACAGAATAATTTTTATGTAATTATCGGCAACTTCAAAAACTCCCAGAACAAAATGACGTTTCACCAAATCACTACCGAAAACAAAATAATAACTATTTGCTGGCAGATAGCTGAAGACATTTGCATAATTACCTATTTTCAAATTCTCGTTAACGATGTATTCGAACTCGAGCTTTTGCAATAGTCGACTCAGCCCTATAGATAGAGTATATAGTGAGCGGTATAAAAACGCAGTAGGCATGACACTGATGGCAAATAAACGAGTTGAACAATGGAGAGGGCTAGCGTAGTCGCGGCGGCGAGTCTGTCGCAGTCCCAGTCACTGACAGATTACCGAGATTCACGACTACGATCACATCACCAAGGCGCTGCGTACATGTAACACTAAAACTGCAAAACTGAAAAAAAACTTGCACGCACATTCGGAACAGCGTGACAAGATTCGACGCTGAAGATCCAGACGTCAAAAAGCTAGGGAATGGATGTTTTTTCAGTCGACTAGAAAGCCTAAAAAAAGTCGTAAGCTTTCCAGCATGGTCCAATCCCAAAGGCATTTTGGTGAAATTTTAGCTTTTGGTCGCACCATTTTTTGGTTACTTTGCTGCGCAGAAGGGTTAAAATTGCCACCAATCGATAATTACGGGCAGTCGTTTCCAGATAGTAATTTACAGCCAGGCAGGGCAAAATAGTACCTGCGAAAGAAAATACTTTTGCCCCGGTTGTGCCGCGAGTAGGCCTACCACTACCGAACATTTCCCCCGATGCCCTTAGAGCCAGCGTTATCTGCACATACGAGTTTGATTTACGTAAATGTAACCACCCCCAAACTGATCAAAGCTGCCTGAAAACAAAATCGTATTTAAGTTTTAGCCTAGTTTTAGCGTTAGTTTAGTTTTAGTTTCACATGTAGTCACCGTCTAACTGCTACGAGTTGTAAACCGCAAACTACTGCTGTTATTGCGGAGCGCCTCGCTGTCGCCGTCACTTTTTTCCCGGCTGTCGTCATCGTATTTTTGTGATAGATGCCGTCTCGAACTTACACGCCTGATAACATCGTTAACGTCTCCAGGCACAGAATTTTTACTTGTTTTGACGAATATTCAAAAAATTCATATAGATGTAAAACAACGATAGGTACACGCCAGAAGTTAACCGTAAATTATCGCTTCATAGACAACGAAGCAAAAGTATAAATACGTGTCTTACTAGGCATGTATCATATCCTATTGAATAGTGCAAAGTAATAAAATTGTCTGGAATAGCGTCAGACTGTTTTTCTGTAGCTAATTTTAAATGATATCAACGTTTTGCAAATGTTTTATATTACATCTAATTACGGGCTAAATTGCAAAATGTTCATTTTAATTTTTGGATACCGCAGTAGTTCTATATAAAATTTACGCCATGTGAAAAAAAAATTTTTGGTTAGAGTTTAGTCAAAATTTTTACTGCAAATTGCGTCGAAGCTGTTACAACTTACAAATAGTGGAATGGTTGTCTTTACCAGCAAACAATTAGATCCGCAATACAGCCAAAAGACATACCATCACCACAGTCACTCATGCTATGTCTCTATCCCCTAGCTCGTAAGCTACCACTTATTTTCCATTCCCGCGAGAGCAGGAGGCTGAGTTGACATGAGCACTCGGTAGTATGCAGAGCTTATTAATATGCAATACACCGATCTAGGTATGTTTGAGGGCGCGTGCTGTCGATATGAGAAGACGCTGGCAGCGGCTGTACGTCATTGATTCCAGTTCCAGCGCGTCACGCTAAACCGACTGCGGCTGCAGAGGCTGCGAGTGTGGGTGTGGAGTGAACAGGTGCGCTGACGGTCGATACGACAGCGCAGCGGCCAACGAGAGGTATCTATAGGCCTATAGAACTCGCACGGTTCTGCTACCGGTGCTATGAGCTGATACACGAAACCACTGCTGCTGCTGCTGCTGCTTGGTGCGACGTCCCGTGTTTCTACACAGAGTATCTCTCCCAGGTATACACGACGTTGCACGCTGCCGCTGACGTCACATCGACGATGACATCTTCCGACAAGTACGTAGCGTCGACCACGATGACGCTGCGCAAGACAGTCACCACCAGCACCACTGCCACCACTCCACGCAGCAGCCTGGTCATCAAGCGCACGAGCAGCCCTAGACCGTCGAGCGGCCACAGTTCTCTGACCACATCGCTGACGTCCTCCACAAGACACAGTGATGCCGCTGCCGCCGCGTTCTCCGAGGGAGCGTACGCGTCTCTGACAGCGACCGGAGTGAACCAGGTGAAGACCAGCAGAGACCAGGAGAAGAAAGACATGCAGACTCTCAACGACCGATTTGCCGACTACATCAGTAAGGTTCGTAATATATACAGGGTGGGCCAAAAAAACCGGACCTGTTTGAGCGTTGATAACTCAGCGATGGTTCGTGGTAGAAAGACCTGTGATACATCTCAAGTTTCAGAATGCTGTAAAGAACAAAAGACAAATTTGCTTAATGAAGCATTTAAATAATCTTTGCTTAATTTGCACAAATATTCGTCACCCCCGAAATTCTGCCAAATTTGACTGTAGCACATGGATTGAACATGGATATTTGAGCTTTTATAACTTAGCGATGTTTATTGGTGGAAAAGCGCATAATATGCCAACAGTTTCGAAATTGTGTACAGAAGAAATGTACAACTTGCACGTCTTAACATTTAAATATTTTTGCCTGATTTACACAAATTTGCCTTACCCCTAAAATCATGCCAAATTGGCAGTCCCGTAACACATAAATTTGAGTTGATTTTCATTCAACATACAGTGAAATATCAACAATTATTAGCACATTCGTTGAGTTTAGATGAAATTCAACATAGGTAGTTGCCCAGCTTTTGCATTAATGACCGTCATCAGTCCTTTTAGGCAGCTGATCGATCGCTTGAGTCAATGTGTTTAGGATCAGCTGAGTCCAGCATTCGATTAGCACACGTTTTAGCTGGTCAGTTACTAAAATTTTGTGATCATGCTATCTGTTGCAATGCCGCACACTAAATGGTTCACAGAATTTAAATCTGGATTTTTTGGCAGTGAGTTTTTGAGTTCAATGAACTCGGACACATGGGAGTGCAGGCAAATGTCTAATTGCAGGGGTAATGAAGATTTATGCAAATTAGGCAAAAAATATTTAAATGATTTGCTATGCAAGTTTGGCCCTTTTTGTCTACAACATTCTAAAACTTTTGACATATCACTTGCTGTTCTACGGGTAACCATCGCTGAGTTATCAACGCTCGAACAGGTCCGGTTTTTTGGCCCACCCTGCAGTAGTAAACGTTGCAATAAGTAAAAATACTATGTCGGCCCAGTTCTAACATCTTATGCGACAGTCTCATGAATGCATAGATTACTTTTGCAGTGAGAAATGTTTACACAAATTTTCTGCACTGCAAAGCGTTAAAGTTTGGTTTCTTGGTGTTTTTTTGGAGTTCGGAGCCCCGGCGGACAAACGAACGAACGGGAAAGACTCGTAGTGCGGTTTGTTAATATAACCGCATAATAAACAAGCAGTAGGCTTAATCGGCCGTTTTTGTTTGTTAAAAAATAACTGTATAAAAAGACTGGTTAAAACGACGCTGAGTGCACATGTTAGGTAAATAAAATAACAAAAAAATCAATCTATGCTAAGTTTTTTTACCTCCTCAGTATTGGCTATTTTGCTGTATCTAAACAATTTTAGTGAGCGCTGTAAACACCCCGATTGCATGTTTTACGACGTATTTTAGGCCCGGAGAATGTGCTGGATAAAACGAGTTTCCATACTTACAAAGAAAATATTGTTGATGATAAAGTCGCATTAATATGTGTGAGATAATTTTAGTCGGCGGAAAAGCGCAAGTTAACTCTGAAAATGCGTGAAATCTACGGTGTGAGATGCGTGAAAATTGGCATGTCTGTGGATCAATGTGTCTTGTAGGTTCGCAACCTGGAAGCGCAGAACCGCCACCTGGCTGACGAACTTGACAAAGTAAGGTCCAAGTGGGGTCGTGAGACGACCCAGGTGAAGCTCATGTACCAGGCTGAGCTGGACGACGCACGACGAGCGCTCGACCAAGCCGAGAAGGAAAAAGCGCGTCTCGAAATCAGAGTCGCCACCCTCGAGACTATGATTGAAGAACTCCAAGCAAAGTTAGTTTTTATTCTCGTTCAATGCATTTCTGACATCGATCGTCGTACGATTAGTTTAGGTATTCGGCATCTTTACTTTTTTCAGTAAACGTGTTGTAAATATTTGGAACGTCTTAGATGATGATTTCTTGTCACTTGCATGTTGTAAATAGTTTGCATTTTTAGAGTTTTATAGGTCGAGTGTTAATTGCTTTCCAGCCACGTTAGACTTAGTTTTGTGCTATATTTTACGCGCAGTTATCAATGCAACTTTGTGCCGTAGTGTCCGGCCCAATTTAAGCTTACTGCTGTACGGGGTGTGGCAAAAAAGTGGACCCCTAAAGTTTTTCGTTGTTTTCTTAGCAACCGTTTGGGATTTTAGTTTGAAATTTTACAGCTTCATTAAATAAAACCTTCTACATTTAACTGCAGAGTAGAAATTAATTCGGTGGAAAAAAGACTAAGCTATAAACTTCTTAACATAACCGCCTACCGATTTTTCAGCATTAAAAATGTTCAAGCTACAACAACAATTCAATAACATTGTTGAAACAAGACAGTTAACTAATAATCAGATGCCAAAACTCCATTGTCATTGTGAATGTTCGAAGGGTCCACCGCCAGCTCCAAGCTTCAACACAAGCCTTCAGTCGCTTAATTTGATAAGTTTTTCACAGTTTTGTCAATCGGTCCATATGGCAGGTTGCCTCAGATAACTTGAAGCGCTTCCTTGACTTCGGCGATTGTTTTCGCCTTTGTTTTAAGCTTGCAGTAAACCTCCCACATTACACCCCACACGCAATAGTCCATTGGGTTTATATTCGGCAAATTTCGAGGCCACTGGCCCTTTGTGGTGAAATCTGGACAGTTGGCCCGCAGTCAGTTCCGTGCGCTGCGCGCTGTGTATGCTG
>Ga0209671_1004873_pt1 | contig 13432 bp, 2 predicted proteins | sample WorMetHERISLAND2_2_FD_187401 | JGI IMG/M metagenome (GOLD analysis project Ga0209671, IMG submission 187401) | Marine gutless worms symbiont microbial communities from Max Planck institute for Marine Microbiology, Germany - Olavius geniculatus... | ecosystem: Host-associated > Annelida >... | reverse complement strand
AAATAACATCAAATGAAGACGGCTTTAGACTATGTTAGTGATTACCAACTAAAGTCAGCTTGTAAGGACGCCATATGCATAGCCCCATTTAAGGTTACCCAAATGATTTTTGCTGTTTTAGAGGACTGATATCATCACATCGTCCTGACACACAGTTGTAAACTGGTAAGTTTTTTACATATATATATGTAAGAGTAATGGCAATTCTAATAATCTTCCCTGTTATCCTCCACACAGTCATCAATGTCATAATGCTGTCTACTGGAGGACAGGATAGTATTCTGTTTAAAAGTCTGCACACAGGAATGTTTGATGTTGCACGTTTGCAACCTGTGAAAAGTATTTAAGAAATGCAACATTTTAACTCGTAACAAACTATGAGCAGCTCCTGTGTATTTTAGGACGTCAAGGCGCTGTAAAAATTGTATTATTATCTTTATTATTATTTTCGTGTTTAAGACAATAAATGAATGACGACAGACGTGGCAGCAGCTTGCTAACAACAATGTGCCAGAAATGCAGACACTATACATTAACAATTAAAACCAAACTGCAAAACGTGCAATAATTACATTACAGACAATACTAGTTGTAATATACTGCAGTAGTACATTTATCACATAAACCTCTGCAACAATATACAACGAAGATCCAAGTGCAAAATGTTTACTAAACACTAGTACAAAATGTGCTCACAAATGCAGTGACCTGTGTAATACAATGTACAGACACGTGAATAATGGATAGTAATGATGCAATAGGCTACATACCATACATGATGCATAACCAATACCTCAAACTTCATAATTTCATCAAAATTCAACACTGACCAGGTTCCAAAATTTCTCTACTTGGATACCAATGCAATTTTTTTTAAAATCCAGATGAATTGAAAGAATTCTCGGTCAGTATCCACACTGGCCAACTTACTGCAAAGAGCTAAAAAATACAGCTAATATTCGCCTAAGTGCAAACGTTTTCAGCCGATATCTGGATTAGAGAAATTATCACACAACATTCAGAAAAATGAAGATAAAATTCGACTGCTGGCCATTTTCAACCAAAGCATGCAACAAAGTGTTCAAACCACGTGAATCCGTTACTGTAAACCCTACATTTGCGTAACGCCAACAAACGACGTCTATTCTAACAAACTTTTACACCAACAATGCACGACTGATTGGCAGTCAAAGTGCCAAATTTCAGTTTAATCCGCCAAAGCGAACAATAAATACAACGGCTCCAGTGAAGTTACCCCCCCCCCCAAAAAAAAAAAACCACTGCAGTTTTAGATCCAACCCTGCGGTGCAGGCAAATCAAGTACTGGCCTATCTGGCTGAGGTTAAGGTAAGGCGCGTTCACCGGTATCAGATGGAAGGCAAAAATGTGTGATCCCATATGGCAAATGACGCTCCGTAGCTCTGTGAGAAGTTTAATCTGCTTAAGAGCTATACACCACCTTTATCTTTACTCTGTTCAGGAACATGGTCGACATTTCCATCAGTGGAGTCAGTAACAGAACTGACAACTGCGGGGGAGGACAGCGCTTTCTGGCAGCTGACTGTGACAGAATTGAAGCTTGCACGTAGCAGTGGATCATCGGCACAATCTGCTTCAGCAGCCGGCTTGTGAACTTGTATGCTGGCGAAAGACGTCGCTCGGAACGCCACTGTCACATCATCATCGCAGTAGTCGTCATCAACGTCGCAGAAGTCGGCTGCTGTCGGTGGGCCAGCTGGCAGGGCACAGCGACGACATTCGTCCGGCAGAGACGAGCTGCTTGCAAACAGTTCACGGTCGTCCGCTCGGCTTGGATACGACGGTCGTGCCTCGGCGTCAAACTCGACAGTAGCGTCGAAGATTGCCGACTCCGCTTTGATGCACTCAGCCTCGACCGAGCTACTGACGCAGCTGCCAACGTCGATGAGTTCCAGCAGCTTGAGAAGATACTGCTGCTGCTGTTTGTACTGTTCGCGCAGGCGCACGATCTGCTCGTTGGTGTAGTCACGAATTCCAGCGACACGGGCGCGGTACTGCTTGCGCACAGACATCGACCGACTGTCATGGAACTTCGCCATGTAAACGTGAGCAGTCCTCATCCTGTACGACTCCTTGATGTGGTCCATCTGTACAGAGTAATGTTCTCGCATGCGCTCAAGGTGATGCAGGACACACGACACTGTTGCCTGCTTGTACTTCCTCAAACGCCCGATCCGGGTGGTAGTGAACGATGACAGATGATCCATCGTCGCAGACTTAAAAGCGGACAGCTTGTCCATCTGCGCAGCGCGGTACGCCGAGAACCGGTCGAACTGTGAATTGTTGCGCATCTGACTGATGAGCTCACGCAGACTTCTTCGCTTTTTGCGCTCATCAGCACTGCACTTGTAAGCAATGAGGCGCACGGTGCCCAAAATCACGGCCATCAGCAGAAACGCCAAAGCACTGGCACCGCCCACAAGCACACTGAACTGCATCACAGACGACAGGCAGCTGTAGTCCAGACGCAGCTCTATCACTGAAGTAAAGTTCTCACGATCATTCACCACCGTACATACATAACGACCTGTGTCACCGCGTGTGATGTCTTTCACCAGCAGGCTACCATTCTTCAGCAGGCTAAAATGACCGTCCGTGAAATGCTCGTTAGCAAACTTGTCCGTAATGTTCACACCTCTGTTGAAGACGAAGTAACCAGAACGTTTGAATGACGACAACTGCTCTGAATTACCGACCGACTGAAAGATCATACCACGGCTGGTGGTCCATAGAACCTCTAATTTGGAATAAGCCTCAACAGGACAGTCTAGGACAACCGAACTACTCACCTGCACACTGACAATATTGTTAACATGATGATGCCATTCAGGGACCCCACATGAGAACTCGTGTTCTTTTGCATCGAACAACGGTATGTCATGTAATTCCGGTGGTGCAGAGCACACGATATCATGACCAATGTCAGAGTGTCGAGTCACATGGGCATCATACATCCACTTCAAGTGACAGTCACACAGCCACTGACTGCCAGCCAGATACACATTCGCAGCTTCCAGACTACTTCCAGCTGCAGACAACTGTAATGTCCTCAACCTATTATTTCTGACGTCCAAGTACCGCAAATGACTGAGACTCCTGAAGGCATCTGGATGAATGCTAGACAGATTGTAGCTATTGCTTAAATCTAATTCCTGTAGCAATGGAAGCCCAGTAAAACTTTCAACATCGATGTGCTGCAAATAAGGTAATTTGCACAGAAAAAGTTGGCTTAACCTAGATGCATGGTCAAAAGTGTTATCAGCAATAAAATCAAACAGGTTTGCACATAACTGAAGAACGTGAAGGTTCGGCATAGCGATAAACCAAGAAGCATCAACCTGTTTCAGCAAGTTATCACTCACATTCAAGACCTTCACATTGTGAAAAACAACATCATTCCACACAAGTCTAGAAATAATGTTGGACGATACATCCAGCACCTCAATTTCATGCTTGTGTCCTGTCCAGTTCTTCATCTCCAGTGTATTTAGATGATTATTGGACAGCCGCAAGTGTTGCAGCTGAGGAAATCTATCGAGAAAAAAATTCGGTACTTTCATAATTTCGTTTCCACTCAGATCTAATGTAAGCAGGCTTAGACTGCTGAATGTGGTTTCTCCTGACAGCGAAAATATTTGATTTCTACTCAAAAACAGCTGCTGCAAATTGTGTAACTTCAAAAGACTCGCTGTGGGAATGTATTTCAGACGGTTACCATTAAGTCGCAGAGTACTCAGCTGGGGTGTGAAAACGAATAAATCATCCGGCAACTCGGAAATAAAATTTTCCGACAGGTCCAATGATATCAACCTTTCAAGACCAACCAGATTATGGGCTGATATCCAGTAAATGCGATTTCCAGCGATGGTGTAATGTTGTGCCATAACTGAAACGTGGAGTGGTGACCTGACAAGTGATCTGTAGCCGCAATCGACAAGATGCTGCTCTTCATCACAGCGACAAACTTCTAAACAATCAGAAGAGCGACTCTCATCAAACTGGGGCGAACTGGCGATGACAACAGCAGTATCACACAAAGCCAGCTGTACTAACACTGTCACTAACAGGTCTGAAAAAACTTTCTGCTGGCTATTCCTCATGACCGTCATCCAGTAAAATGTAATCGGATAATATAGTATCAGTAAAATACAGTGTAACGTCACGCATTAATCTATAAGTAACCTTTTTTACTACATTTTAGGCGATCAACCAATGTACCTATAAGTAAACAGTAGCCAGCGCATACAGGTGAGGTAAACAATGATCACGTTACCTGCACGGCAGTGCAAGGCTGCAGGCTTCAGCGTGCAGACAGCCTGCCAGTAACTCATAAATATTAATGAACGCAGAGTTGTCGGTAAAATGCAACGAAATGGAAACTGTAAGCCTAAAGCTGTTAAGCCCGATCTCCATCCAAGGCAACGCAACAAGGCAAGCAACGGATGACTCATTGCATACTTTCTTGATGCAACTGACGCGGGCGGCACAAAAAAGTACAAATAACATATAGCCTACGCAACCAACAAAACGGACTCAGCTGACCCAAACGACGCAAAGCCAAACTCAAGGCGTCTATTAATTGGGTAACCCGTTAAGCTGCATATATAGGCCTAACAGTATCTCGATACAGAGTAAAAATCCATGCTAATTATTTTTGTCGTAAGTTTATGTTTATGTATAATTTCTAGACTTGTAAATTTTAATAACATCGAAAGAAAGCTAAACAGTCCATGCAAACTAGTGTCCCATATGTGCACAGGGTCAAACGTGTGCCCCTACATCTACCACTGAATTTTTCCGGGTACGTATCGATCCTGTCGTCATCACCTTTAACGGATGACAGGAAGAATGTCATGCAATGTCGACGGTTGCTTAGCAACGACTTCTCATCTAGTTTCGATTCGGCATTACAGACTCTATCGATTAGGCTACCGTCCACTCTATATTTTCGATTGTGATCCCAGTAAGAGTGATTGAGCCTGTCAGTCGAAAATTTACAGTTTTTCTTTGGTGTTTTATCTAAGAATCAAAAGACAGGGTTGTCTGCGATTAAGCTTGGCACTAGGCCATCTACTTTTCTAATATTAAATACTGTAATGTAGGCCTACAACATCGAGTTAGTAGCCTACTATATATCACGCCAGTTTCTAGTTGGGTTTTGACTGCTTGGTTAAAATTGTTTGATCTATGAAGCAGACTTTCGGCAGTAGTTTCATGACTAACGACTAAAATTGTGAAGGGTAGCTTCATCGTGTCGTATCCGCCAGGGATGTGTACGAGACCTTCTGAGCCGAGACCGAGACGAGACCCGAGACCCATGTGTCAAAGACCGAGACGAGACCGAGACGTTCAAAATTTTGTCCGAGACGAGACGTTGCAGCTTCCGAGACGCTGGCCGAGACGTTGAAGCTCTCGAGACTGTCGACAGTCTCGGGAGCTTCAACGTCTTGCTGAGACGTTTTCCGTGGCGTAATTAAAAAGTTTAAAATGTTAGGGAAACTAAAATCTAGGGTCCAATTTTTTTTCGCTCCGCTCGCGAAATTGTATACCAGTAAAACACAGAAGATACAGGCCTACCTTACAGACTTAAATCTGTCCTACACTTTGTGGCATAGTGTCGTCACAGGTCACTGTGTGATGTCAGGGGCCCTGCGGGTAAGTCAGTGCCCTGCCAAGGGCTCCGCGCTAGCAAAAGACGGCCAAATGACAAATTGCAGAAACGAGCCATAAGCAATGTGCATGTTTCAGAGTGGCATCAAAATGCGACCAAAGCAACGAGGCACAACAATGTTGTGTCTTCATCTCTCCCGGAATCAAATAACGAGAAAAAAACGACCTTCAATTTATTCGCTGGCGGACGTTGCCGGGCGACAGCAATTGGTATGCCATTGCCGCTAAACGCTCCCATTTGGTCTGTACGTCGTCGCCTCTACGGGGTGCAATAGCGTCACCTAAGTAACCTAATCAGAGCCAATCTACAGTGCCTCGGTCGGTCAAGGCTTTTTGCCGATCGGACGCAATGCTAAATGCACAACCAGACTTGATTGACATCGTTTGTTTAAAAAAGTGTTGACCTACAAATGTCGTCTGTTGCCGTCATTTTAAACGGTAGAAATTGATAACAGATTCCTGCAACTTTTTGAGTCAAATTCAAGTAGACGCACGTGGTAATATGGTTGTAACCTGCCAGCAAATATCTAGAACAGTGTATTCGAAAATGTGAATTTTATTTTTTTTCCTTTTTAGGCGGCATTCCTGTAAGCGATTTCGTCTATTGCGACACATTTTTTGTAGCGTAGTTTGTCTGTTTGTCGTCTGTTTCTCTCACATTCGTACATTGTATTAGATGAAGTTTCTGGTTCTTACGGGATTTACGGAGTCGAACATTACAGCCAAAAAAGCAATCGCAAATTGCAGCCCAACTGTCATATTTATGCTTTTAGCTGGCAAATACACACGAATAAAAAGATGCCGCTTTTTACTATTGGTGCTTGTAATATTTCTAAGATTTTGAGCAATATATCTCGTTTACACGATCGAGCAAACATCGAGCAGACATCCAGCAAACATCGAGCAAACATGAAGCATGCATAAAGCATAGCAAACATCGAGCAGACATCGAGCTGGCTCGTCCAGCTAACATTATAGCCAGCTCGTCGAGCCAGCTTGATCGTGTAAACGGGGTAATAAACAACTAGGCCTAGTGTCCTGGTGGACTATAAGCAATCGGTGAGACGTTTAGAGGTCAAATATGGTAAACTTGAATAAGCAAAACTGATCACCTGCTGCGTCCTGCTTAGAGATTCACGCCAGAGCTGGCAGGCGGTGGCAGTAAACGCCGCGCAATTGTTCTCGACCGGCGTTCTTCAGCATATCAAAAGGCGTGTGAGTGGTCGATTGGAATGCCGATCAGCGCCAGCCAAATGACGTACGGAGTTTAGTTAGTAGCCAATAGCCAATATAGGCGGACACTGCGTTATAGCCTATACCGTCGCCCTTAACGACGGCACAGCGAGCGATGCCACCAGATCTCCATGGTGATGCCGCAGCAGCAGGTTGCGACGTTATCACCTCACGCTCTCTGTCCCATACAAGCATTAACTCTTGCAAGCTAGAATCAACCAGAGATATCAGTATCTCTGGGATCAACTGACAGTTATTGGGCCTGTTGTTCAGTCGACGACGATGATAAATAGGCTAAGTAAGTAAATGAGAAATAATAATTAATAATAAAGTCGATTTATGCACGGCGCCTAAAAGCAAAAGTCACTAGGCGCCGCAGCCTCAATCGAACAAATGTGTTTTCAGTTGCAGTTTGAACTCTTCGTAATACCTCGTTTACACGATCGAGCAAACGTCGAGCAGACATCGGGCAAACATCGAGCAAACGTCAAGCATGCCTGATGGAACCCTGGTTCAAATGTAGGCCTAGGCTTATTTTGCATCTGTTATATCAGACACTGTTGTACCAATATAAGAAAAAATACAGTTTGACTGGGTTATGGCACAGCTAGTGTCTTGTTTGTCACTGAGAAACATCATAGTAACGAACATCGTTAGGAGTAAGGATGGTCTTGAGTCACGTTGAATGAGATGTACAGGGTGGGCCAAAAAACGTGCCACTTTACTTTTGTCCATATCTTCGCTATTTATTGACTGAATTGCAAAATTCTTTCACTGGCACACTCAGCAGACAATTTGCCATAATGTGATTATTATATATCCCACCACACCGTAAATGCGTCTTTACACTACTTTGTGAAATATCAATGAAATATGCATACATAACTATAATAACAAACAAACATTTTGGTAAAATTGCAGTGAATGGTCTGTATGATACTAAACTGTGTGGGTCTAACACAGTCAAGTGTGATACGAATCATTTATCAGAATGTTGGTCTGAAGCGTTTTTTTATTTACCTAAATTTCTGTTATTATCGTTAGTTTTTGCTTACATTTATATTTTACAAAATAGTGTAGTAACGCATTTAGCGTGTGGTGAGATATATAATAATCACATTATTGCAAATTGTCTGCAGACTTAGCCAGTGAAAAAATTTTTTTAAAAATTGTTAACAATTGGCGAAGATATTAACAAAAGTAAAGTGGCACGTTTTTATGGCCCACGGTGTATAACTGAAATCTGTGCAAATAAACTGTTTCGTATATAAACACAACTTTCGGGCCATCTTGATTTGGCTTATGAGTAGGCCAAAAAAAGGTGAAAAGCAGAGTTCCACTAACCGTATATGCCTACACGTTTTATGAATGCTGGCATACAAACCAGTCGCTGACCAATTTGTAGTTCGATCTTTAATATTAGACTACTAGCCTAACTGCTTACTTGACTGTTTTTGTTTGAACAGCTGTATATAGCCTCTAAAACTGAAAAAGCTTACCGAAATCGTATTTCTTTAAAGAGTTAAAAGATTTCACAGTTTAGTTTACGCGGTATATAGGCGCCAGCTGTCGCATATTCGACCCTGGTTATTGTATACCGTGTGGGATATTTATTGTTATACCGACGCTACCCCAGCTTGCAACGCCAACGTTCGCACACCAATCTTTCTGCTTCTTTCTTGGCACTGTCGCTGACGTCATTTTTGTCAGTCGAGCATTTCAGACCCGTTTTGCAATTTGGAAAAAACTACAAAAATTCTAAGTCAAATATTTAATGTTTACGCTGACTTCTGAGATCTTGGCCAGCCTGGGTTGCAGACAGAACGTGTCCTTAATATTAAATTAGCGTTTTGGCCAGGATCATGTCCAAAAATACGTCGATTTAAAACTGTCATATATGTTGGAAAGTGTTGGAGATGTTGAAAAAGAAAGCAATTAAACAGTACCGTCATTAAGTGCGCATAAGAATCGCACTTGGGAGTTAATTTACTTGGAAACAGCTATTAATTTAATTAAATTAACGAGTAAGCACGCCACGCTGCTGCTGCCGTTGTCACTCTGTCGTACGTTATTCCGTGCGATGACCGAAACGGAAGAAAACAGTATATCTCGGTTCAGCGGCCTATCGCACCTGGCGTCTTCTAGCATTCGGAACACGCAGCTTTCGTGGTATGCGTGAATGTAAATGTTCGGTTGGGAAGACTCGCCAGCCGAGAGTAGCGGCGAAATATGAAGAGAAAGCATGGCGATTGGCGACAATAATTTACGGTATGCCTGCACGCGACGACGCTTCCACGAGTCTATGGGGACTAGAACGGTTTGCTGCAGACCGGCGGACTAACGTCTTAGCACACAGTGTCACTTGTTATAGCTGCAGTTTAAAGGCATGCGGATGGGCTGTCGCGGCGTTCTACTGACGACAATGTAATGACATTTCTCTGCAAAACTTTTTACCAGTCTGTTTACTAGATTCTCCAAAAGGACGCTATTGTGCGTCACTATGTTAAAACACATTGTACTGTTTTTTTTTTCATTGCGCGTTCTATTTATGGGTAAAAATCTGAGTCAGTCCCAATTCATGTCACACGGCTGTTTCTCCGTAACCATTACAAATTTTGATGCAATTTTTTGTGTATGGTAAAGTCAGTTTGTCTTTGCATACATCTAACAAAAATGACTTAAGCAGTCAACAAATTTTTGAAATCGTTCGTACAGTGGTCGAAATGTCAGGTCGGTAACGTGTCACACTGCCTAATACCCCATTTACACTTTTGAGCAAACAGCGAGCAGACATCAAGCAGGCATGATGGAACCCCGCCCCTGGCTCAAATGTAGGCCTAGGCTTAGCCCACAGCTGATCACGTGTTATATAGACCCTCCAATTACAACCCGCTCCCCCTCCTAATTAGCATGCTAATTACCATAGCTCGTCGAGCTAGCTGGATGAATGCTAGCAAACATCGAGCAGACGTCGAGCAGACGTCGAGAAATTAGCACGTGTATTTTGAATACATTTGCTCGACGTTTGCTCGATGTTTGCTCCATCGTGTAATCACATGTTCTTAATGCCAGCGTTTTATTTTTATCCTCGCGTATTTATAACAGACAAGAAAACCCAGCTAACGCAAAGGGGAACGCGCGACAGCAATGCATGTGTAAAGGCCCGGTGCGAACAAAGTCGAAGCTCACAACGATGTTTCATTTAGACTCGACGGCGGATGACGCCTAGCGCCATATCTAGTACATAAATTTCAATATTGGCTGAAAATCGCAAATTTTTCTTATCCCCTTTCATTTAGCGCCTTCTTTTGGGGTGATACTTTTTGAATTTATGGAAAAGCTTTACGGTTTTTGAAACTAGAGTCTTCCATGCGGCCGATGGTGAAAATTTGGTGATCCTAGCTTGCACCGTTTTTGACTGATCCACCCGTGTGACGGACAAGCGGACGGACGGCCAGACAGAATTGCGATGGTTAAGACGCGCTTAAAACTATTCTTTCGGTGCATGGCACCAACTAAATGTAATTTTTAATTAAATTTATCGGTGCAAGATAACTATTTTTATCGGGTGCCTTAAGGTTTAATTTATGATGCATGGCGTGTGGACGACTGCTCATGAAGTTAGGCCTAGTGTTGTCCAATGAACTGTCGCCGTTGTACTGTCGTGCGATGAAGTACCACTAAGCCACGTAAGCTAAGAAACTCAACAATCATTTCAAAATCTATACGAAATGATTTAGTTATGTAATAGTTAAAGTCGAAGGGACATCCGATGAGATCAATAGTGTCGGTGGTGGTGTAGACTTTTCAGACATAACTGTGTCAGTTTAATTCGTGTATGACGAACGGCAGTGGATCTGATTCGTGACGACCACAGCCATCAGGACGACTGGCATCGTCTGTATTGCTGAATGCAGCAAGGTTACTGTCGGGACACGGCGAACAATGGCAGTGGTAAATGTTATGCATTGACAGAGCAATCCTGACGCCTGGACATTATTCGGTATTCATTGTATGAGACATAAAAAGAGAGGCAGGATTTTCTATCAGGCGGATCACTGAAGCCCAGCAGCTGCCGCATTCTGAACGAAAGCTAACTCGGATATACTGTCTTTTCTTCCCGCAGCTAAGAATATAAGTTAAGCGGGCCGCAGAAAGAAAGAAATTGACGGACACGGTAACAATTGCACCAAGAATGTTATTGTGAGACCGCGAACGCTGTTACGAAGGAGTGTTTGTCCCTTTGCAACCTTCTGGTAAGCGAGAACTGAATCTAGCTCAGCCGACAAACGACTCAATTTGTCCGGTGACACGAATTAACAGCCAAAGCTGCTAACGCGATAACTTTCCAGTTTCCAAGACTAGTATGGATGCTATAGTTTAGCATAATTTTTTTTAGATTTTTGATTTTACAGTAATTCATGAAAATGTGCCCTTGTGCCTTATTATATGTCGGAAGTGTGTATTAAAATCTATTTGACTGTCATTCGAGGCATTTATGCAAGCAAAACATTTGCTTAGATTTATCTGCATCGGTTCTGCATGGTGGATCGAAGAGATACACGAAGACAGCTGTAACAAGCGACTAACTATGTATTAATTCTAATGTAGGCCTACATTTTTCACGCTTTGGCTGACATTTCATCCAGTTGTACATTTTCAACTGCTTACAGTAAAATTGTTTGAAATGTCGGCACATTATGCGAACACAGGCATGGAGACACTTTCTCCATTCATTGGCAGCATCGTCGATAATGTTTTGCTTCAGGTTAATCTTGGCTTTACCAGTTGTTTCTTGAATTTACGAACATTCCTGAACGTCATCTGATAGACACACCGATGCATGACCTTGTCACAGGCATACCTTGCAGTCGACTGAATGTTGGGGCCTACAAAAATTGGGTGAGTTAGAAACTTAAACACTTATTTAATAGCCAGTTGTATCAAAAAATATTTCTGCCGTAAATTTGCTAATCGTTCTTCAAGTTACGATCGATAATTTCGGGAATGTTTTGATCAGGTTTTCGACTTATTTTAACGTATATTTCGCTTAATCTGCTTTTTTGTGTAAAAGCAAAAATGAGAAACTGAACGGTCATTTGATAGCAAGTTGCGTCATAAACATTCATACCCAAAATCATCAAAATCTGGCAATTGGTTTTTAAGTTACAATCGAAAATGTTGAGAATGTTTATAGGACAGTGTGTATGTCCATTTGGCCAGCTGGATTAGCGTTTCTGATTTGTTTGCGATATCCATTATGGCGTTATGTAAATGTTTTGATTAACTGCTTAATTGAAAAATATGATTATTATGTATGAATGGCAATGTTACATGACATCACGCACAACGAGATCGATATTTTACGAGTAAGTCAACGCATTAATTGGCTTGTCTAACCCACCAAGTGTGATAATATTTATATGCATATAATGCACACTTTTAGTACGCAAATTGATGTTGAAAACAGTATCTAAAATATTTATTCAAAATAAAGATATTTAGTATTAATATATCTGCAACTATCGGACTATCACATTTTTGGCTGGCACTTGTCTCCTGTTTTTATATAAAAAAATCGCTTTCCAAAATTTTTGTTTACTCCGACTTTTTAACTCGTTTGCTTTGCTGTTAACTCCTATAGCCACTGAAATTTATTAATCTAAAAAGTAGTCAGTTAATATCCAGCAAAATTACAGCGCAATAATATCGTAATTTTTGAGGATATTAGCTTTAAACATTCTCGCAAATACGTCACTTTGCGTTTTGTTGCATGTAGCCGAAGCTTAACACGGAGTGTACTGTATATAGCACTGTCAGCAAGGCGATGGCTGCTGAGTTTCTTCTACTAGTACAGTAGTTAATTTTCGCTTGATTACGACTGTAATTGTTCGGACGCTGCGATGCGTGCGGCGCGCATTCTAGTGACTTCTATCGTCGCAGCAGCAGCAGCAGCAGCAGCAGCAGCAGTGGGGTCGTAAACGACGGCATCACTCAGTCGTTGTTGGACTGACGAGGTGCGTATGCTGCAGCCGCTGGACCAGCCAGCCAGCAATCTGGTCTCGCGTCAGTCAATCTCCCGTGGCTCTGAATTCGTGGCCTGTTTGTGCTGCCGATGTGGCAGCGTGTTCCAGTTCAGTTTGGTTTCGGATTATGAGCTTCTATTGCTCATCTCTTTGTGAGTTTATGATTGTGTTTTTGTCCATTGTTAAGATATCGAAACTACTCGCGTCAGTCACTCTCAATGCCGAGCCAGCGAGTGTCGTCGTCGTCAATCCGTCGAATGATTCACGACCCTGATTAACGTCTCGCCGTCTCACCTGCTGCGGCGACGAGATAACGAAGAGAGCTGACTAGCGCCGGCCGACCGACAGAACTGCACCGCGGACGGACGGATAGAGACGTCGTTGTCGTCGTTGTCGTTCCGACCGGGTTGGCTGAAAATGCCGGATATGAAATTGGAGGACACAATATATATATATATATATAT
>Ga0209671_1004872_pt1 | contig 13433 bp, 9 predicted proteins | sample WorMetHERISLAND2_2_FD_187401 | JGI IMG/M metagenome (GOLD analysis project Ga0209671, IMG submission 187401) | Marine gutless worms symbiont microbial communities from Max Planck institute for Marine Microbiology, Germany - Olavius geniculatus... | ecosystem: Host-associated > Annelida >... | reverse complement strand
ATGCACAACAAATCGCTGGTTGAAAGACCAAGGTTAATAATTTCTCTACAATGAAATCCGAGCTTTGGACAAACACGGGAAAAGTGCATTTGTGTTGCAGATGATGATGTTCAAAATTGCATGTACATGTACGCATCATTTGGTTACGTATGCCAGTCTACGAACTTTTAGAATGACCCTCGTAGACTCTAATTAATTAGCACGACCAAGTGACAATTACCGTGAATAATACTATCTCGATTTGACGTCAATAATTAAATACGCGAGTTATGATGTAGGTTTACCAATTATTGTTTTAGACTGTTTACTGGTAAATGCATATTCGCAGCTGGTGTCACGTTTGTAAGCTAAAGTTATAGTTATAGGGTGTTTACACGATCCAGCAAACGTCCAGCAAACGTCCAGCTCCATTATAACATATGGCAGCAAACGTCCAGCAAACTTCCAGCAAATGTCCAGCATTGCGGTTGTTGGAAGTTTGCTGGATCGTGTAAACACCCCATTACAGTCTAACGGATTCAGACAAGACGATTAGGCGAATGATGTTTTATGCGGTACTTGCGTATCCCGCCCCAGCTCTCCTGTTGTAGCTTTCGCATCTGTGCGCCACTTTTCATCTTAATGAGCAAGAATTTTGTAGTCGCATAGAGTGAGTGAACAAACAAAGCAAAATAGCAGCTTAAGGTAGGCCTATACCTGAATGCTGAGCATAAAATGTACAGAAGCTGGTTTCTTCGTTTCTGAAGTTTCATCTATTATATTTGGATCCACTTTCGCGAGTAATTCGTACTGCCTTTATATTGTATTTTATCGCTGTTTTATTGCTAATAATATGTCAGCTGCTGCCTGCGATTAAGCTACAACATCTGAATGGTTGGTTGATTTACTGCTCGACATACAAACGTCAGTGTGACGTCACGACAGTACAGGTGGACTGAGGCGAGTGCTGGGTGCTTGCTGGTTCAGATCTCGTGCAAGCGCCACGTGGACAGGTGAACAAGGCGGCAGGGACAGGCGAGTCTGCTGGCGCCAGACGCGCCAAGTCAGTGGCTGCTGCTGCTGCTGGTCCGTCATCCCGAGCATCAGTACCCAACCTGCGTCAGCAGCAGCAGCGCCAGGCAGACAGTGGCAAAAACCTCGGCCCCATCAGCAGCGCTACCAGGAAGGTATGGCCTATATTAAGGCGCGTACAGAGCGAGGTAACTGAACTGAACTAACACGGTCTAGTTTTTGATTAACTGACCTATTGACGCATAGGTCCCCGTAGTCACTTGGCCTCTGACGCCGTTAAAGGGTGCTTACTGTAATGCATTACTGCTTGCTGATTGGCCAGTTTGTCAAAAACTAAACCATTTCAGTTTAGTTCAGTTCAGTTACGTCGCTCGGTACGCCCCTTTAAGCTTTCAAACATACCTGTTCATCTGTTCACGAAATCTTTTTTCTGTCTATTTCCCGGACTGAACTCCATCAAACCTGTCTTTACTAGACATATCAGACTAGCAGAAGTTTATGCGTGTTACTTAATTAGGCCACTAAAATACCGAATTGATTAAATAAGCTAATTATCCAAAAAAAACATCACTGCGTGTTTAGACTCGGTGTTTTTTTCGACAGTGGTGTATGTAAAACGGATTTTAACGTTTTGCAACCGGTTTGTTTTAGTTTACATGTAACCACCTCATAGGCTACATGTACGTGCGTTTTAGCATAAAACATTAATCGTGCAAGTCACGCACGTAGGCTATAACGCAATAAAATAGACAATCTGCACGCTTATTCACTGTGGAGTTATCACATGTATTTGGTTTGTGTTGGCGAATTAAACGATGATGATGATAATAATAATAAATTGCTGCTGATGGTGTCTGTGAAGCAGTCGCTGACGCACCACGACCTGCCCGTCCAGGGCGGCGGCGGTAAGAAGGTCGCGTCGAACCTTACGCTCGGCAGCAACATCAACGCCTCCACTGCCGCTCGCGCGTCCATCGCCACCGGTCGAAGAGTTCTCGGCGGCAGGATGACAGCGGCACCTCCGAACGACGGAAAACTCCGCGAAGCACTGGCCAATTACAGGCAGCAGCTGGAGGCTTCAGAGCACTCGAGCGAGGTCAAGCTGCCACGCATCAGTCCACGAGCGTTCACCTCCGAGAAGCGCGCGTCGGCCAGCTCCCACCAACGCGCCTGTATGTCGCTACCGGAAGTCGACGGCGTGACGTCATCGCCCTTCACGTCATCGGCGACCTCGGAGGATGGCGTCGGAGCCAGAGCAGCCGCTACAGCAGCGCGCCCGCCCCCGCCCCTACCTCGGCGTCTCACTCCCTTCCCGGCATCCCTCAGCAACACTACCAGGTCACGTGATCACCACTGGAAATAATGACGTCATGCTGTCACGTGACATTCACTTCATGGAGCTACTGCGTACCGACCGTTTAGTCACAGTCTGTTTAACTTCTTTGTCTTTATCCATTTACCAGTCAGACAGTTGTCGAAGGCATAGGACCTAAACGGTTTGAGGCCCAATCTTTTGGCCAACTCCCTCAGATCACATGCAAATTTTCCGCCAGGGGCTTACCACCAGTCCCTCTCCGCAGTTATTTATAGTTAGCCTACACATCATCCACTGCATAAGCTGCATAGGGGGTGACAAAAAGAAACATATTATGCACAGCAGTAGGCCTACAGCCGTCTAAAGACGACTACGTTATTAATGAGTCTCTGTGTATCTTCGTTTAACACATACCGACTGAACTTATCATAAAAGACAGAAAAATGGTTCTGACAGTTGACCCCTTCCCCCGGTAATGTTCTAACAACTATCATTCACACTCTCTTTACTCTCTATCTATTTCTTCAAGTGCGTCGTGGGTTAGAAAAGGTTGGAGACAAAAGTTGCAATTTTCCGAAAAACAGCTGCAAATTTCCAACAGTAGAAATATGCGGGTGCTCGAAATTTCAATTCTGTCCCTAAATCTCACCAAAATGTAGATTGCAACTTTTGCCATCCCCACAGTTTGTATTTTTACCAAAATTTTCGGACACGAAGAAAACCTTCCGACTGGCTAAAATTTCGAGGGAACAACAGCACTCCCTCTCAACCACGATACGACGCCGCTGTTTCCAGGACATCTAACATTTCACCAAAGTTTAAACTCAAATGCACAGAATGAGCGTGTTTTGTTACTTAATATAATCTCAATCTGACGATGCTCATGTAGGCCTACTTTCAGTGTACCGCCGATGAGGAATATGCCATTTCATGTTGTTTATAATATTTAACGTTGTGTTCAGACTGACTGTTGTCTCGTTTGAAATTTATCAATTTCAGTTCTGGTTTCTGCATTGTTAATAAATGACCTCAGCCGATTCAAGCACAACTAGTGACACTGACGTTGTTAAGCGTCGTCGGTGAAAGCGATTCCACCTATAACAACAGACGTGAGCATGGCGTGGTCTGTCCGTCCGTCTGTTCTTCACACCCGTGCACCCTGGACAGAATGCCATTCAGCAGAGATACTGGTAGCCCTGGTCCCAAAGTCTGCTGAAATTCCGTGCACTTGTTTGTAGGATAGTGAACGTCATGCTAACAGAATATCCAAATGGGCATAAAGACACAAGGGCAACCCAAAAGCATGATGCCTCCGGGTTGCAAAGGTACTGTAAAACATGTTTTTTGCACGCACCAAATATTTGCGAATTGTGTGAACAGAATAAAATCACGTCGATCCGTAAAATATTATCAGTATTATTAACAACAGGCCCCTAAATCTACCAGCACAAACCAAATAGTAAATGATGCATACAGTAATGTACAATTCTGTTCACACGGCTAAAGTGACATTACACTTGGTGAAATACACCTCTAATCCAATCCAATCAAATCGAAATAACCGCGTAAATACTCCAAATTAAAATGCCGTGAAATTGCCTGGCTACAGTGCAAAATTGTGAAATAACATGTTGCAAAATATAGCGTTTTACACTACATTATAATAATACTGCATGAACCATGATATAATTGCACACATCACACGAACTAAAAAAGCAGAAGTTGTATGGCAATTTCAGCTGTTTCGTTAAAACTCAACAACGCAAACTGTTCTTGTTCACAACAGTTATAAACAAATATCAAAGATGGCCGGGTTTTCCATGTAATTCAGACTTCTTTCACTTCCTTAGCTGCTGGTGCTGCTTCTGACAGCTGTAACCACATCACACAATACCGATAATAAGTTCCTCCATCTCATAATACCAATAATACCAAATAGTGAATGCATAACCAAGCATAACCTGCTGCAGCAGGCAAAATCAACAACAATATTATATCAAATTAAAGGCTGTATTTCAATAAATTTACATAATTTATTAACTAAATGCCAACATTGCTGGCACAAAAATCTATTTTATTATCATGTCAACTAACAAGAAATTTGAGCTAATGCTCACAAAACGCACGAAAGCTTATAGCAGTACTTGTTTGCAATCTGTCACTTTATCTCCAGCCATTTTGTTGCAGTTCATTCTTGGAGTGTGTGCTGCAGCCGAAGATCGCAAAAATCAACAAAAACCCCCTTATTTTGGAAGTTCAGGGTCTTTCAAAGTCATCAATGTTGCTACGACTGAAAAGCTTGTCACTAGTGCTAGTTGTGATAAGCAGCATGCCCATGCCTATCTGCAACCGTTTTCACGAAAGACTGACCAACAATGGTAAAATAACAACTTTTACGGGGGTACCACTTTTGATGCTCTCGTGCACAGGTCTCCTTGAACCTAGAAAGTCGAGACTTGGACCGTTGAAATCTATGTTCAATGCTGAAAATTTCATATGCAGCTTCTCTATGTCTATCTCAATTGATTTTGGTGCAATTCACTCTTGAAATCTGTGTCGCAGCCCAAAATTGCCAAAGAATCCATAAAACCCCATATTTTGGCGTTCAAGGTCATCCAAGGTCATTGAATTCGGCGCCAATCTAGAGCCAGTGTACGACTTCCTATTAGTGATTAATAGTAACCTCGGACCTATCTCACATCATTACTGAGATACCGCGACTTATTGGCTGAAAATTACAAATTTTCCCACCCCTCTCTCATTTAGCACCCTTGTTCAGGATGATCCCCTTCAAATTTACAAAAAAGCTTTATGGTTCCTGAAACTGGAGTCTTCCCGGCAGCCGACGATGCTTGCACCATTTTTGACTGATCCACCCATGTGACAGACGGATGGACAGAATTGCGATGGCTAAGATGCGCTAAAACAGTAGCTGCTTTCGTGCATAAAAATTATTACAGTATTTATAGAATCACAAGATATTTAATTACTTAAATATTATTTGATCATCAGATAACCACAGTTTAATTAAATATCAGAACTCCTGCTTCACAAAATTTACGTATGTGCATTAATTTTTTAACGGTCTTAATCTGTAATCACAATTAATTATTTAATAATTTAACTTGTTAACGTGTTGAGTTAATGCATTAACTTGACAGCACTACATAATACTAACAATAACAAACACAAACATGGCTCCAACTACATTAAAGTGACTGATAATATTTGAATAATATGACAATGATGATAAAAAGTTAATGTCCACAGTTACCTGTGAAACTTTCTGCCGAACTGCATGCACAGTTTTATCGAGAGACTCGTCTCCAGTTTCCGAAGTCTGAAACTGCTTCCTCTTTCGCTCGGTCTCTGATGGCAGCAACGGACCTTGCACCTTTGAGCCGAGAATAAAAGCATTCTGCTTCAGTTCTACTATGACAGGATCCGCAGTCTGCGGAATTTTACTACCACTCCGAGTGGCATTCACCTGCCTTGGAACAAACCGTGGAGATGCACCTATAGTCTTGAACTCTCTTATAATTGGTTTGCTGGAACTCTCAGTAGAAACCGTTTTGGAAATAGGTGAAATGACAGCTGGCAAAGACGTTGGCAAACTTTCACCAGTTTCAGAGGTGTTCTGATCTGGAACGGTCCTTGAATGTGGAGTCTGAGTTCGATGGCTAATGGGAACAAACTGGGGTAGAAAATTAGATAAGTGCGGAAGGGGCGGAACACTCGGTATGGGTACAGGTGGGTGAAAAGGCTGGGGAAACCCAGTGGAATGACCCAAAGTACCAAACCTCCACCTCACGTCTGGATGAATGTGTCGTGGTGGCAACCGCACCGGAAGACGCTCTACCGGTGGTGGTGGAAGAGGTGGAAAACTGTTGGCTAGGGCTAGTGTCAGATATGGTGGAAAGGCGGAAGACGGTGCTGGTGGTAGTGGTGGTGGTGGCTGAGTTGTCATTGAAACAAGACTGTCAGAAGATGGTTCACCATGAGCAGTAGTCTTTTCGACATCAACTGCTGTCAAATGGACTAGTGAAGCACTGCTCTCAGCCGATGCAGTTGTCCCATCATCCATTCCACTGCTTTGTGATGCAGCTTTACCTACCAGCACACATACGTAGCCCACATTCATACACAAGTTCCATGCTTTTATCAATTTGGGCGATTTTTCCCTACGACCAATACAATCCGTTTTCCACAATCACCTGAGTGTAGTGTAGGACAGTGCCATTCGGTCAGTACATTAACAAATTCGCAGTAATGCATTAAAAGTTTATCCCAATTAAACAATAAATGCGGTAAAAATATGAAGCAGTGACAAAAATTACTTTGCAGCAGCTAGCTTCTCCTTTCCGGCTACCATAGTACCACTCTATGCTTAACATTGCCAAAAATATCAATAGAAAGCAACTGGACATCAAAAGCAAGAGCGTCCATCAAAACACACTCTGAAAATCAAGCTTTCCGTGGTGGCAGCATGTAGGCCAATATTCAACAGAAAGACAGCATTCTTTCTTTTGATGACGGCTATCTGCAGTACTAACCATAAGTCTTAAAACTACAATTAATGAACCGGCAGAAAAAAAATATGATGGTGCAGTGTCTACATATTGCGTGGGTGTCTGCCTAGCTATGCACCACATAGTGAAATCCAAAACTTAACATTTAACAATGACCTCAGCTCAATCGAGAGCCAGTATGGAACACATAGACAGGCAAACAGACAGCCGGTTGAGCAATACGAGACATTACTGTGCAACTAAAGTAATCAAAAGTTCATCACTTGACATGAAAGACAGCTCTAGATCAAAAGTTGACAATGACTAAATATATATGTCATGCAACTTTTTAAAAAATTAATCCGCCTTCCCACTTTTTCCTCTCCTCTCCTACGTCGCACATAGTCACAATAATGTGAACCCCCTCGGAGTGTGACGTCATTCAGTTTCGCAACCTTTGCCAGTAAGTTGTTGAATTCGTCGTGCAACCGCTCGACGTCGATCATCTAACTTGGCTCGAGTGTCTTCAATCGTCTCGTACTCAGGAGCATAGCAGACATGCAGCTTCCCACCACAGTATTCATAGTCGTCCAGTTTCCTCTTTGCCAGCCTGAAATATCCGAACTAGAGTTTGAAGAGTTGATTAAAATTTAGTTTTGTAGTTAACTCAGCAAGCATAAACAATTAATTACTCATTAATTCTGATTAAAAGCTAACAGTGGTAATTGTTCAAAAAATGCATATTCTTGTTCAGCATATTTTTCAGTTATTGAGCTATAAGCTCTCACAGATGCACTGAGACACAATTACTGATCGTTTTTAACCCCATCTTGTAGACAGACATAATCGCTGATTTTTCTGGAAATACAGTTGATGAAAATGCTTGTCATGATGTCACTGTATCGACTTTCTAACACTTCTATTGATGTGACTTTAATGAGAATTTTAAAGAATGAAATTTTTAAATACTTTAAATTTTTTCAACAATTAATTGCATATCCCTCAACATAAGAAACTTGATTCATCGGTTGACTGACTACGACAGTGATCAGAATAACACGCTCAGTTTTCACAAATACCTTGCAGACTGAATCCTGACATATTTTATCCACATCACTTCAGTAAACTCCTCAGCAGGGTACTCGTCCAACAGACGATATTCCTCTATGGCACCATAAAGTGCAAACTCTTTCACTAGATCTTCATAAACACCAAGAGCTGGAATTCCTTGCACCAGTAAATAACGTGATTCCTGGCTGACGGTATACACCTGAAATTTGCAATGTCACATATATGTATATACACATTTTAATGCATATGGAATCTGTCAAATTGGCAGAATCAGACACTTAGCCATCACTGAAGCACACATACTAATTCGTCCAGACGGTAGTTTATTCCATTCAGTTACAACTCTTTGAACTCTATTACTAAAAAATATTTGCTAACATCTAATCATGTTTCAAACTTAATTCCAAGTTTCAATTTTGTAAAGAAGCACACAGAATCTATATGTTCAAACGCAGTAGCTATGTTTACGCCGAGGAATAATGATAGATCGGTGGCTATATTTACGCCGATCGTTACGTCATATTCAATAGGCAGCGCTAGCATTGCATGCAAGCGTTAACATCATTGCTTCTGGTTTAGTATAACAAAAAGTTTCAGGTTAGGTTTCAGGTTTCAAACTTAATTCCAAGTTTCAATTTTGTAAAGAAGCACATAGAATCTATATGTTCAAACGCAGTAGCTATGTTAATACGTTACAAATTTACAATTCCTTCTCCCGTTCAAATTTCTTCCTCTAAATTCTGCGCATGATTCAATAGGTCAGATTTAGTTGCAGTATTTAAGATATTTGAAGGTTCTGAACATTTAACATGGCAGAGGCTAGTGTTAGCTTACTATTATAGTCTGGCACTCGACCCGGACTGAAAATAAAATGTGACGTCAGTCCGGCTCGAACTGAAAATAATTTTTTCGGTACTGTCATGCCTTGACGGCTTTCAGTTGTCGTCCAGAGCGGTAAGCAGATCTAGTTGTGCATAATTCTCGACGCACATGGTGAGCTTTCGACAATGACATCTTACAGCATAACTGAAATATTAACAACGCAAGCTATATCACATCGAACGTCGCCATTTGTACACAAGTAACAAAAGTAAACATCACGTACGGTTTCATACTTTCAGTTTCCTTTTACAGCATGAGTTGAAACGAAACGTAACGTATTCATTAATTGATTAGTTGTAGTAGCAGAGTTCCAGCTTTTCTGGCAGGTGCTTGTTAGCATGGCAACAGAACATATGCTTTCATTGCTTTTTGTTTACAGAATGCCGTTCAGTTGAGTAGAGTAGATACATGGTTACGTGTCGGCGTTGTATGAAGTTAGAATTAGATCTCAGCGTTCAGGTTTTATTTCTAAACATTTCTTACATTGTAGCAGATTCTTTCTTTAATTTGGACCTTGGTTTTGTTCACTGTAACTTTCGCTCAGCATCAATCAGTCATAATTTTTCAGGGATCTGAGGGATGTGGTCTCGGTCGAAACGTCTCGATCTCGAGACGATCTCGAGACGTACTAACGTCTCGTCTCGGTATCGTCTTGGACAAAATCCTCAACGTCTCGGTCTCGGACCGATGCGTCTCGGGTCTCGTATCGGTCTCTGAGCAATATGTCTCGGTCTCGGCCCAGTAGGTTTCGTCTTGGGTCTCGGGCCATTGCGTCTTGTCGAGACGTTTTGTGCAGGCGCGCGCCGTGCATACTGTACGTAGCTGCAGTTAGAGCGATACTAACCAGCATGACATTTTGTGGCTTGTTTACAGTTTACAGTGTTTTATTCTTTCATGTACTAATTTATCATATAGCAGAATTATTTTATGTCAGTCTTTTTTTTGTCATAAAATGACCTAGTCGCAATGAAGATAAAGTGTATGATGTCAGAATGAATACTATCAGCTAATTGTAGATGAGGTATAAGGCTATTATCAGCTGTAGTTTACTAATTTCAGTTGCTTGCAAATTGTGATAAACATAATGGCTCATGTCTAAGGCACTGCAGTTGCAATTCTTTATGGTGCAAGCCGTTAATTATTTAGTGATAATTGTCAAAATAAAGTGCAAAATCCACAATATCACAAATAGAAAACGCTTACCACGGTGCGAGTTAATTAATTCGTGTAATTTATTTTTTATTGTCAATATGTTTCACCATACATCACAAAAAACGTCTCAGTGAGACGTTAAAGCTCCTGAGACTCTCCAGAGTCTCGGGAGTTTCAAGGTCTCGGCCAGCGTCTCGGAAGCTGCAACGTCTCTTCTCGGTCTCGTCTCGGATTTTAAACGTCTTGGTCTCGTTTCTGTCTCGGAGAGTTAGTTGGCTTACTTATACAGATGGAAAATAACATCAATGGTCCGAGACACTGCACCGCAAAGTGTCTCAATGTCCGACGGTGCATACTGCCGTAAGAGACTGTCTGGGGTGGTTCGGGAGTATGCATGTGCTCATACCGCCGCAGATGCGTGCCCTCACAGCAGCCAGCAAACTGACAACAGCCCTAAACAGAATATCACAGGTGTGGCAGGTGTAATGCCTGCCACGTCTGTATAGTCATTATAACCAGTGTATACGCTTACTCTGGATGCCCATCTATTGTCACATAATTCTCTGAAATACGCTCACCCTAACCCTAATGGTACCCCTAACCTAATATTAACCGTAATACTAAACTCAAAACAATCAAACTAACACGTGTGTGCTTGTGTGGAGCGCTAGCACTGCTTATTCAGCTATTGTTAGGCCAACACCTACAATGGCGTAAACATAGCCAGAGAACTATTGTTACACTTAGGCATAAACGTAACCACTGCGTAATTTTTTACATCGGTAATCAGCTGATAGACTGCAATTGATAAGCATTTGCAGTACATGAATAAATAAGGCAACAAAAATACGGAAGAATACATGAATAACTAGGGCTAGACGAAAATCACAAATTCATGGAATTCACGAAAGCCGTGAATTTTGGCGCTTGCTGTGAATTTTAGCGTTTGCCGTGATTTGCCGTGAATTTTTGCACGGGCTGCACTTTTGTGTCATAATCTGTAAAATTTGATTGCTAAACATTGAAAGTTGACCCTAATATGACCTCGTTGATCATTATGATAGTCATTTGCAGCTGTTGTAGTTACTAAAACTGTTCCTGAAAGTTACTATAAGAACGATTAATGTTAGTCATTTTGTGAGACGACAATACATGACTGATTGTTGACTAGGCAGCGAACAAAAGTGTTCAAAAGTGTTTGTTAATGAGACGTTTTTAACGCCATATATGACCGTGAATTGGCACCGTGAATTCGCCGTGAATTTTGCGACTTTTCTAAAAGTATGCCGTGATTTTTTCACTTTTGCACCGTGATTTTCGTACAGCCCTATGAATAACGTATACTTGATTTTTGGCTTTTCTGACATATCGTGGGCTTAGAGCAAGAACGCATTATCTCACGTGCAGCTAAAATGGAGAGAATCAAAAAACAAAGTTTACAGCATGCTGTAAATTTAGCTAAGCAGGTGACAAAAAAGATAAAACATTCCTGATAATAACAATTCACTTTTAAAAACAATGGCAGTATTAACTTTTGGCTACATGAAACTAATTTGTTATATTTGTGTTTAAACTAATGCTGCATTCTGTTGGGATCGTGAACTCGTGTTCACGAGAAGCGGAAACTGGTGATTACCATTGTGAGCATCCCAAACATTGGAAATAAATTGGTGGGAAACGACAAAAACAAAGTAAACAAAGTTGTAAAATGCAATAAACACTGGATTTATCCTTATAGCTTTTTCACTCGAATATGCGTACTAATTTTAAAGTAACCTAAATTTAGTCTGAACCACAATCGTAATTAACTTAACACTAAACTTGCTCGGTGAGAAAGTCTTGCACAATATGAACCTTTCCACACTACAGGCATCAGCTGCAACTGCAAGTGTCATTGTGATTTAAATAATACCACCACATTATGCTAGCCAAGGTTTATTGTGCAAATAAATAATATAATGAGCTACTAACTATAATTTCTTATACAGTCTTAAGACCATGTGATTTTTAAAAAAAATGCAGTGTACGTCTGTTTGTACTAATTTAAATTCAAACAAATTGCAAACACTCACGCTGCTGCAAATTAACATTGGTTGTTGACTTCATTATCAAACTGGGAACAAACTGTAGACCTAATGTCACTGTTTATGTTGTCTTATAGAATTGATGCACAGTGAGCACGCCATTCACTGCAGCTGCTGCACCCTCACTTGGTGCATTATTGCTCCAACGGATACTAACGATCGGTGAGATATTGCAAAAATGACAGTTTTTGAATGCGTAAAAACGGGTAAAGGCTGCACATTTTGATGCAGGAAATTTTTCCCTAATAGATTTTGAAGTGCTCGACATGATGCCGTCAATAACTCATTTTGACAAATTTGTGAAATAATGCATTCTTGCTCTAAACCTGCGATATTTGTTTTTGAGTTACAAAAAAACTGAGCAGACAAGTAAGACACCAAATGGTGGAGAGCATAATGCTAGTAGACTGTTTATGTATTGCAGATATATGATGGCCGTGCCATTTTCAAATACGAGACTTCGCATCCCACATGGTTTTCAGGGACTTCTTCAAGACATTGCCAAGGAAGTGCTAATGATGCAGCCAAAAGACATCTACACTTTCACTGCAGTGTATTTGGAAAACCTGCTTCGTGCCAGAGAAGGTTAACATTCAGTAGTATTCTGTTACGTCATTGTTGTTTTGGGTTTACTGCATGCTTTGGATCAAGCTGATCAACGCAAAAATCTAGTCATCTGCAGATCATCCATGACAGAGTTTTTACTCTGTGGGGCCTTAAACAGTTTTTTTGCTTCTAGTTGCATTTGGTCAAAAAAATTTGGGATTGAGAAATATTTGTTTTGTATTTTTTATTTTATGACATTTGACACAGTGTTACACAATGGCTTATAAAAACAGTGACGTGAGAATCAAAGTCAAAATACTGCAGCACAACAGTCAATGGTTCAGTGGTTTGGCATAATTTTAAGGACCGTGGGTGGAGGTTTTTAGGGTAGATGGCAACTGGAAACAGATAAATTTTTTATGCCTGGTTTGTTGAAGAAATGTGATGTATATGCGAAAATGTTTTGCTGTAAGATATGATTACGCAAATGCAGATGAACACATGGCCAGTAGTACTGCCAAGTGTTAATATGTCATTAGCTTTCACTCATGTTTGCTGGAGACTGCATTATAATTAAGTCAAGACCATTTATTTGGTTTTGAAATTTAAATCAATCTATATTAGGTGGTTATGAGTTTATAGGAAGTTTCGTCACTACATAGACCCTAGTGTAGAAAGCTTGTGATATTTTATGATGCATTTGAATCTGGTGCATGCTGTAAGTCAATAGAACCAAAGCTTTTAATTTTTTTGCAATATCTTGTGACAGCCTCCAGAAAACCAAATACTTCACCATGGAATAAAACATATTTATTTATTTATTAAGCAAAAACATAGGTACTTATTTGGTCTTATTCTGTGCCC
>Ga0209671_1004871_pt1 | contig 13434 bp, 5 predicted proteins | sample WorMetHERISLAND2_2_FD_187401 | JGI IMG/M metagenome (GOLD analysis project Ga0209671, IMG submission 187401) | Marine gutless worms symbiont microbial communities from Max Planck institute for Marine Microbiology, Germany - Olavius geniculatus... | ecosystem: Host-associated > Annelida >... | reverse complement strand
TTACTAGATAAAAAATGTATTGCCAAAAAGTACTAGACCAAAAAGTTACTTTTAAGTAAAAAAAGTACGAAGTACTGTAGCTTCAAACAAAAATTACTGCCTTACATATGCAGTCTTAGTTGATGAGTAAAATGTGTCTGATTAAACTAAGAATAATTTTCTCAAAGAGAAGATGATAAATCGTAAAGCGGCTAAATCCCGTGTTTACTGTATGGAGTGTATACGAACCGTTTGACAGTACTGACGGCGTCGCAGTCGGGAGACGGTAGGAGACAACTAAGCGCCGGGACGTAGCCTTCCATGCCTTCGTCCGTACGAATCTGCAGCGCAGTATTATGAATATCAGCATTAAAACTTCCCAGCCAGTGCTAAGCGAACTCTTGGAAGTTGGCGGACTGGAACAGAGCTGTTAAATGTTAATAGGTCAAAATGCGCTTCGTCGCAAATCAACAGGTTCAACCTAACGTTTTGCATCAAGGGGCCGCGTCGATCCGTCCTCAATATTGGGGGTTGAAGATCGACGGGCAGTGGATTGGTGTCAAGAGGGAGAAGCAAGAAAGGGGACGGGGCAATTAGCCCCCAATGCAATGTCGGAAAATTGTCGGACGATCTTTTCGTCGATAAATTTTCGTCCAAAAATGCGAAATTTGGGCTAGAAATCCGCATGTTGGAAAAATTTAAAAGCAAAATAGAAATGTTGAGCACGCTGTCGAAAATTTGCACCGTTTGTCAGAAAATGTGCCCCGCCCACTTTTTCAACCAGTATAGTCGCCAATAACGAGACGCCGCAGGCGTTGAGTGCGATGGGAAATGTGGACGAGAATATTTTCCTCCCAGCCGACTGCAGTGTGGGATAATTGTTAGCTCCCTGCTCTTCCACCGAGGTGCGGGGTGGGGCCAATGCAAAAGAATAGGCGTAATTTCTTAATCCCTAGCGATTAGAACTTTCTAATCGGTTTTCAGTTCATCTATGGATAAGAAGTAAGTTAATCGGATTCGGTTCTTAGCGGATGTCAGATTAAGCGGACGTCGATTAGAAAAAAAGATAATCCTACTTCTTGACGAAACATGAACTCGCGTATTGTTGGAGCTTCCGCCCATGCTGATTCACTGCTGGCCAAATTAGACCGGCCGCGACTTTAATCTGAACGCTCCTTCCTGTCGTAAACCAATATTGATGTGCCTTGTGTAGGCTAACTTGGCCGCTTTAACATTAGGGCCTATAATAAGTCCATCACGAACAACAGAGCTCTTGTCACTAGCAGCCGGTCACTGGCTGACAGTACAACGGCATCTTGTCAATGCTTCTCGCCTGTCGTCGAAGACATATTTTCCCATTGCTACTGAATTTGCGCAGTACTAGATTTAACTCATTAAATCGGCAGCCTAATTCAACAACGAAGAAGAGATTCGCCCTTTCGCAAATTCCGTGACGCTTTGGAGGATTGACAACAAATTGAAACAACTGATTATAGACCTACCCGCGAGAAGAAATGGAACATGAGCAATAAACGTTTTGGTCTTTAATATGATCTAAGCGCTATTTTGACGGGTTGCAGAAACAGTTCTGAGAAACGGTTGTAAGTGGACGTACTTGCAACGTGTTGGGACGCGTTATGTCTGTGACTGTGATTTCGTCGCCCGCCGACATCTTTATCTACAACAGCAGCAGCATCAACAGCCGTGATGATGATGCAGGCCTACAGGGTAAACCAAGAAAACACTTCCGTAGCAAAATACTATATCGTTGGAATTATGGAAAACTTTTAACACCAAATTTAGGGTGTATGTAAAGAAGAACTCGGGCTGGCCCACACAACTAACACATTTTGTTAAATATTCTGTTATTTTTATGTCAAAATTGTACTTTATTTACCCGTTTAATTAAAATGCAGTTTAATATTCAAGCACTTCCGGAGGTATAACAATTTTTTTCTTGGGGACTGTTTGGTGCACCCTGTACAACTCCTTCCCAAGTTTTATTAAGGTTTATAGAGCGGCGCTGATTTCCGAGCCTTCAGTCAGACACCAGTTTACACTCCGAGGCCACGAATATGGGGATATTGCATCGCGCAGTGTGCCTGCTAACGTCCCAGTATCGCTGATACTCACCGCGCTTACCCCAAAATGGATAGCCAGGCTGCCATGTTCGTTGGAGTCATTAAACTTTTGTAACTTAATACCTTGGTATTTTTTCATATTCATAGTTCGTGACGCGTAGTAGTAATTCGGCCTTGCTTTGCCTTACTGTTTGTCAGGTTCCTTTTTTACTCACAAGCATTCACGACCCCTAGGCAAGCTATGCACCCATGCGCTGCGGGGGGCCATAACACGACACTGCTACTCGTATTCGAGTCCCACATTATTATGAAATATAATATAAATCTGCTGTACGACTATAATGTTTGCATTTGCCGGTACTTACTTCACTTCGCAACCTGAACGCACGAAGAATTGTTCACCCACGACAAATGACGTTGGTAAAGCCACCCCTTTGGCCTCCCCACTCAGAAAAAAAATCTGGCGCCGTCAGTGTCACGTGCATGCAACAGTTGCGAATAAACTGATTCTTAGAGTCAGACGAATACAGGGGACGAATATATGAGCGTAGACGCAGTAGATAGTATTATAATAGGCCTATTCGCTTACGGTTTTGGTCTGCAGCCAGCACTTCGCTTGAGTTGCAATTGTCTTCTCGTCGAACTTGCTCGTATCGATTGTGATCGCCGGCAGAGAACGACTTTCTGCAGCCAACTGCTCAATTGTCTGCTGCCAGCTGTCGAACGTCTTTACTATTTTCTGTTAAAACAACATTCACAGCATCAGTGACGTTGCAGCAAAAGTGGTATCACCACAGAATATTTACCCCACCCCTAAATCTTAGCCTGTCAGAAAACTATTTCAAAAATACAACATTTGCGGTTAAAAATCCCACATTACGGAAAATTCGTGGATAAATTATAAAATTTTAAGCTCCCGTAATCTCTGCTGCCAAAAAATTGCAGTTGTCAATCGGAAAAAGAAACTTGCTGCTCTTTACGCTTATGCTCCGTAGCTCTGAGATGGGTTCGCTCATTAAGAGCTATATTCGGACCTTTAACCTTTAATTTTTAACCAACAACGCCGCTGCCTAAAATGTCAGATAGGCGGTTAAGCCTATACACCAAGCGACAGTACCAACTACATCCGACTAATACCTTTGACTCGGATGCAATGACAGAGAGATACAGGAGCTCGGAGCTACTACGCATCAGCGCAGCCGTCATAACTTTCTGTTATAAGACTTATGTGTATAAAATACTGTTGCTGAACTGACAGAGCCGAAATTTTGGTAAAAATTTACATCGGAAAATCAGGGGTGACGTGTCACCAGCAGTTTAGTTTGATATAGTTGTTTTGGACAAAATTTTATCTTGGCCTTTATGTAGCGATCGCTTGTCATTGACTGAATTCATATGATGATGCAGATAGCCGATAGGCTAACTGCAATTACAGAAATGAAGGCAAGTGAGGAAGGTTTGGTATGCGTGATCCACATGCCCATAATTCTGTCAGAATTTGAGAGCTGGGAACTAGCATAATTCATGCATCGCTCTTCCCCTGTGACTCTTGTCTACTTTGGCAGTTTGTGACTGTTACCAACTTACAAACTCAATGTGAAACAAAATGTGATGAACTCTCATACAAACGATCTTGCAATCAATCTCTAGACGGAATCGTCTGCTTCGATAGCCTACAGACCTCGACAGTAGCACGCAAGCAAGACACGTCAGCAGTTGGCTTGAGGGAGGCGTCGCGTAGTTCTTTGTGCATTCGGTAGACGTCGTGAAACATCGAACGCTCACACTGCTGAGTTTCCGCGTAGAACTGCAATAATAATTGAAAGCGTAACGGATGGTAAGAAATAAGAACGCTGAAAACAGGAAAACGATAGGTTAAAATGGCATGTGAAAAACATAAAGTGTAAGTGACGGAGAGTGATCAAAATGAGCTGACAAAAAATTGAGAGAAATTGAAAAATTGATAAATAGATCTTAACTCTCTTGAGTCTGATGTTGACAAAAGTCGACATTGGAAAGTAGGAGGCCGACAGTAGCATATAGCTGATGTGTGCACAGACGTTAATTGACAACGTCACAACGCAACGTCACAACGTTAACTCGGAAAATACTCCGCCTCGAAGGCCTATGGAAAAATTATTCAGCCTCGAAAAAGTCAGAAGCAACAATTAAACGAAGTAAGCTATGTGCGAAGACTGGCTGCATGAGGCCACAACGTGCTCTTAGTGCACACTTACCTGGCAGACCTTTGGCGATACTCCGGCGGCTAGCAGCGCCTCCATACATCGCGTATTCGCCCCCTACACACACGTACGAATACGCGATCATTCACACCGCGTCCTTTAAAGGCGCGCACAGAGTGAACGAAATAAACTTAATGGGGTGTTTACACGATCCAGCAAACGTCCAGCTAACTCCCAGCAAATGTATTCAAAATACACGTGCTAATGGTGGACGTTTGCTGGATCGTGTAAACACCATATAACTGAAATGAACAACAGAACTAACTCATTGCATTTTAGTTCACTCATTTCTGTCTCTTTGAACACACCTTAATAGGCTATATTTTCATCAGCGACGAAATTACACATTATGAACTAAGAGTGTTAAGTCTAATAATAGGTATACTATGTCAAACAGTTAGAGAAAGAACAACAAAGTCAATACTTAACAACAAGATTCGTTCGTAATTGCGTATAGGCCTACATGGGCTAAACAAAATCCCAAATAATGCCTGATAACTAAGCCCAGAAGCAATTATTGGACAAAGATCTTATAGAGAGAGTCCCAAGACACTATTAGTAGCCTACTTCCATGCCTCTCGTCCCGTAAAACATTAGCGTCATCGAAAGACATTAATGAGTTTCGATTTCAAGAAACCATCAAATAAGGCTTAAGTCAACTTGCTCATGCTGCTTTTTTCTGTTTCCAAAAAAATCTGGAAGAATGAAAATTAAAAGAAACTACAGCATAATACGGTTCTTGCCTGGTCGTCGCGTGGTGTATGGATATCAGTCGGCATCGTCTTGAAGTCGGAATAATTCGACCAAGAATACTGTACAGTTGATCGTTCAACAACACGTCCGCAGGTCTACCAGACAGCCAGCAGTAATATGTCCAGCGAATGTGTCGGGTGTGAAAGCCGTCGGCTAAATGGAGACACAGCCCTTGTGATGTTGGAGCCGATGCAATGACCTGACCTAGCACGGCACTTTAATCGGCTCTGCTCCCTGCAGTGGCGTAACCAACCGTGCAGCCCGTGGAGTAGAATCTGTAAACGATACTCATTGAAATAAAGCACTCCCTCGGACTGACTCCACGGCTATTCGGATTTGCTCGAGGTTTTTATTTTTTCACATTTCAGTTTTCATTATTATTTTTTATTTCTTAATTTTTCAGTTTTTTCTTTCTTATTTTAGTTTTTAATTCAGTCACTTTTCAGATTTTTTAAAGTTTTAGTATTTCTATTCTCAGTATATCTCATTTCATTTTTCTTTTAAAACATTTCAGTTTTTTAGTTTATGTGCTAGATTAAACTGGCAGTTTGCTGGACAGTTTTTGAGTGCAAATTCTCTACTGTATTGTATTTTATAAAATGGATTGAACTTAGACTAACTGATTTATTTGCTGCAGAATTTGAAGTTTTGCAGTTTGTATCAAGTTTTTCAAACTTATGGTCATACGCTTGGTAGAAATGATAAGAAATCTTGCGGTGAGACCTTCACAGATTTTTTTTACATCAAGCGATAGAGTGGAGCCTACCAGTAACAGCCGCAGACCGACACAGGCTTTACGTTCGAGTAGTCTCTTTGGTAATCAAGAGATGTGATTTACCAGCTACACTCCTCTCAGTAGCGTATTTTACAGACTATAGGCATCAAAACGATTTTGGCTTGGGATTAGCTGGATTTTCATGTTGACCCGATAACGGTTTTTACGTCTGGGGAGCGGGGACTCTTCTGACACCCTAATCAACTGAAAAGTTGGGTATCCCGTTTCTTGCAATCTTCGACGCTTTACGCCTTCTTCCAGAAACTTGTTCTGCAGGGTTACCTTCGAATAAACATATGCGGTAACCGGTAAGGTAAAACAGTAGGCCTAACCAAAGCTGTTATAATTTATAGAAATTTATAACATGTACTTACTGATTTGTTGACATTTTATTTCGGCAACCCCTGTTGCCTTCCTCGGAACGATTTCTGTTTGCCGCTAGATGTCGCTAACGATGTAGCTAGTTTAGTCTGAGGAAGTCGGTACAGGACCAACAGAAATCGTCACGATAAAAACAGCAGCAGGTTTTAATTTGATGAATTTAGGCCAATGATGTATATGTTTTTGTTCTGGCTACGCCAACGGCGTGCTCTGAGTGACGTAAGAAAGTGGCGTTTTGTCGTAAAGCAACGTGTATAGGCTATCGTCGCCGGCGCACCTGTGACTCCCACGCCGTCTGGCGATTACGACAGGCACTACGCCCTCGCTTCGACGACGACAATGCAAAGGCAGTCCGAGCTAGTTTATTCTACGAGCTACTGTAGTTTATTCAGAAGTTCAGACCGCCTCTATCGTCACCCTTCCGTTGATTGCTGGCGACGAGTGATGCACGGTCTATGATAAATATATCCGCCGCCGCACCGACCCGTTCAGCTCATTGACGGTTATTTAGGCCTATAGGCTCGGCCTGTTTACATTAGCCGGCAATTCGTCGAACTCGTTTGGTAGACTTGGCGAGGGACTGATTTATTCGAATACCGACTGCTATACGGAACACGTATAGCCTATAGTTTGTAGCTGGCATTTTCGTCCGCAACACCACAGCACTGTAAATTTCAACTTTGTCGAAGCCTTAATTATTGTTCCGCCGAAGTAGGAGGCTATTAATCTCTGTTTGTCCGCTATAAGATTATTCAAAAGTTGTGGAAGGATTTAGATTAAATTCTGTTAAGGCTAAGGCGTGTTTTATAGGACTAAGTGATTAATTCATCGTTCTGTCGCCGTCGGCAATCTGAATCACTCGCGATCCTGATCACAGCAGATTGTATTGTCAGTGTTATTCGCCCTGCAGGTGGCGGCACTGGTCGCAATGGAGGTTTGCGCTGTCCTAGCGCTTCTAGTTGTGGATGTGCCAGTGCAGTTGTAATTAGAGTCAGTGACTGACTGCGAGGTTTAAAATTTAATACACTATGGCACACCTAACGGATTTTTTTCCGGGAGGGGGACAGGCGGACCCCATCCCGGATAGTAGGCCTGTAGGCTTACCCTGCACGCTGAGCTATATCTGTTGAATCACGTTGAAGTTTTACGTAATTGCTATGTGGAATACCGCGGTAAAATGCGTCATACTGTCGTGCCTTCTCTTTCCACGGCGGCTTGCCGTATAATCGTCGAGTCTTGTTGGTTCTTTGCCACTATCGGCGGTGAATGACAACGATGTTGAATTGACGTCAAAAACGAGCGACGGTGTGAGGACTGCATAATAAACTTGAAGGCACGTCGCGGTTTTGTAAATGGCAGCTTTGTAATGCACTTCTATTTTTACGCACACGTAGGCTAGGCTTATAGGCCTGTTGCGCGTGCATGAGAATGAAAATACTAGCACACCGCAGAGGATCCGATTACGGACAGACAGACAGAAAATGTACATGTGCAGAAAAGAGAATGGCTATAGCGCCAGCGCGCGACAGTCAAATAATAACAAGCGGACAAAGAGGGCTGTCCGCTACGCCCCATGTCCGCTTGATCTTTGCCGTAGTATTGGCCTGCGGCCTCCATTTTCGGCCCTTTGCGCCTCATTTTGGCCTGCGGCCTTGATACACAGCGCTGGATGCGCTAGCTGTAAAGATGCTGATGATACGTCGCCATGGTGACGACGTCTATATGACGTCACAGCCAATCGCAGTCCAAACAGATACATTCCTATTTTAAAGATATGGATAATAATAATACGATAATTCTAGCGTTAGATCGGCGATCTTGCTGTTGGCACTGGAAAATTGCTAGAGGTAGATCGGTAGACACATTATTGGGAAGATGGTAGAACTTACAGGGTGCAGCCAAAAAAGTGGACCCTTAAAGTTTTTCGCTGTTTTGTCAGCAACCGCTTGGAATTATAATTTGAAATTGTACAGCTTTATTAATTCAAACGTTTTACATCTAACTGCCGCGTAAAATGTGATTCTGTTGAAAAACGACTAAGTTATAGACTTTTTAACATGACCGAAGATACAGAGGATTCGCCGCTGCAAACTGTTCTCAATGTTGGCTTAATCTATTAAATCTTTTTTATTCAAATATGTTTTTTTTTCTTCTTTCGCATGTCGATAATTTGGTGACGTAACGATGCTTCAGCTGTCGATCTTGATTTTCAGCAAAGTGAGTAAATTTTAGCAAATTCACGACGTTTCGCAATAGCGCATGTCTCATGTTGGCTATACACCATGTCTCAGAAAAAAACGTAATGTTGTTTTTATTTTTGTGTGATATTTTTGGCACGTGTCATCTGAAGCATCGTATATTGGCTTAAGCTATGGAATGTACGGTAGGCTAACGCTTCTGGTTTATTTCGCACTCGGATGAATTGGAGTACATTTCATAATCGACTCGATGCTGAATTCCGCACCACGATCCGCAGTGCTGGAATTGCAAAGACAGCCAAGCTAGAGAGCTGCCTGTTATTATGACAATCCAAACTTCTGATAGATGGAAATGTGGGCCTATCGGCATCCTTCTTTTTTTCTAGGTATAGTTTTAAGTTTTGCCCCAGATTCTGTTCCAGATTTATGCTGGTTCATATTCGGTACTGTCATACGTGACACTATGTTGCAGTTGCTGGTTGATTGTCGTTCGTCCGTCCGTCTGTCCGTCTATTCGGCTCATGGCGTAGGCCTACGTAGGTCCTCATTATCATCAGGCCTATATATCGTTATAGCGACGGACGGAAGCCAGCGGCATTAAATAACCGTGAAATTATGTGTAGGCACTGCATGGAACCTGCGAACGAACGAACTACATGATTGTAGAATCATTTAATTCATTGGCTGTTCGATCGCATGTAGGTTTATACGTCTACTGTGTAGCACTAGCAAAAGTTTTAACAGTGGTGGCGTGACAGTACATAACTTGAACTTAATTTTCTAAACTTTAGTATTAGTAATAATAAGAATTTGCTACAAGATTATATAGCCTAGGTTAACAGTTCCGTGATTTCGTTAGGACTATTTACTGGCGAAGGTGATAGTAGTCTATCGTACCATACGCGATTGTAAGTGACGATGTGGCTGCATGCCAGTGATTGGTGACCATAACAATGTGCTAGAAAATGTAGGCCTACGACTTTAAAATGACGGCTGAAATCGCAGAGGTAAAATGACGGAACTGTAGAAAGTAGAAACAGTGCAAGCACAATAATTTATAAATCATAACTAGCAACTTTGCTACCGTCGGGTAAATCAGAATCTGCCATCGGATGTGAAATAGAACTTCAAAGCACTAAGTTAACGAAAAATGGAATTTGAGATTTCTCCAGGCAGTTAGAGCGGTGGCCATAGTCAGAAGTCATTCGCGATGATCCCATGTTCACAGCAGCCTGTCTTTTGATGACAATCACGGACGGTTTGGTCGTTAGGGCGTTATACGAAGACTGTTTATTAAACAACAGTTTAGCGCTGGCCCCTGAATCACAGTATCAGACAAACCGGCGACGGATAAAGACGCGCTTAACGTAGATTTGACCGGTGCATCTATTGGGTCAAACGAAAAGCCAGCCAGCTAAGCCCAAACTTCGTTACTGTCGATTTGTCGTCAACGTATTGAATAGCAGGTCAAGCAATAAGTTGTAAGCTTACACAGAGGTTCTGGATTTGACGCAAGTATTCCGATTTTTTGTGGACTTATTGTATAGTGTAAGCTTATAGTGTATAACGTTTTCTATCAGCGTGGTAATTTTTTTGACGCGCTACAGCTATGCTGCATGGCGTCCTTGACGTCGTTGTCGTCTGTCTGGCGTTTGTGTGTCACGGATGTATTGTAGCTAAACGGTGGAAGATAGGGCCTAGGTTGCTATTGATCACTAACAGGAAGTCGCATATTGGCTTTCGAATAACATGAAAATCATAGACTTGGATGACCTTGAAGGCCAGTACTGCAACAGGAACTATACAGGCTGTAGCGCATCTTCCCGAGCGACAGCTTAGATTTCTTTTTTATCTGTTTTTCCTACATTTTTTTATTTTACATTTGATCGTTTATAATGTTACGTTTTTCAACGTTTGAATAAACGATTTGCTAGGTAGACTTAATTCGATTTGTTGTGATGAACTTAATTGTTGCCCAAGCTTATTTGTTCTTCAACTAATGCACCACAGCTTTCAGCAAGTGGAGCTTGGTCTTTAAAGACAGTCCATATCTGGAGGAGTATACTGAGATTGACTATGAGCGTTCTAACAGCGTCATCGATGACTTATAGGCGCCCGAGGCTGCACTGTCCTATACTTCATAGCAGTTTATAGCAGCAGATGCAGAAACAATGAACCATAGCTTAGGCCTACAACCCTCATCACTGGTCAATACGATGCTTTGAGAAACGTGTCGTCACAGTTATCGTAGTTTTTTTACGCGCAACAGCAGCTACTGCTGTAGCGCGTCTTAGCCATCGAATTCCGTCTGTCCGTCCGTCCGTTTGACGTCACACGGGTGGATCAGTCAAAAACGGTGCAAGCTAGGATCACCAAATCTTCACCGTTGGCTGCCTGGAAGACTCTAGTTTTAGGAACCGTAAAGCTTTTCCATAAATTCGAAGGGGGTCACCTCGATCGAGAGCGCTAAATTTGTGAGGGGTAGGAAAAATTTGCGATTTCCAGCCGATACGGCGTTGCAGAGCGAGACAGGTCACGCTCTCTGGCGAGTACACGTAAAACACTATAGATAATTAGCCGCCGGTCGTCTGGCGCCCTCTGGCGACTGTAATAGAAACATAGATTTTGTTTTACTGGGCTTTCAAACATTCACCGCTGTTGCGCGTTCGCCTTTGCGTTAGCTGGGCTTTTCTTGTATAGGCCTATAGTTGTCAACGATTAAGAACTCTGCGTAAATTTTACGCACGAAGGGCGGAGCATTTCTCCCCAGCCCATGCACCTTCAACCCTGACAACTCATGGAGAAACTTTCCCTATTGATCGTTTTCTCACATTTTTTATTTCCTCTGCCTCTCCTACTTTTTCCATTTTTTCTACGTGCCTAGCAAAAAATAATAACGTGCGCTCTGGGTACTGTTCATTCAGCAAATGGTTTGTAACAATAACCATTTGTGCAAAAAAGTGCAAAACGGAAAAAACCGCACATTCTCTTGCATCGCTGCCAAGTAGGCAGGGTGCAAAATACCAGTCATACGTCGGAATTTTCATTTTTTACGCGTCCGTCACCGTGCGAAACGGCAGTCTGCTGTGTATAGGCATTATGCTCCCGTGTGAACAGCCCATTAGGCCTACTGAAGCGGATATTGCAGACACGTTTTTTTCAGGAACAACATTAGGCTATACACCATTAACGCGTTTTACGTGCAAGCCTATTTTTATACGGCTGTCCTAATAGGCCGCAACACGGGCCTTGTCCGCCCGTTTATTTGTCTCTTCCGTACGAGCTCCTAACTTAGGCCTATATTTCGAAAACTATAAAGAAGTAGAAAAATCAAAATTTGGGCGAACATTGTCCAGATCAGGAGTATAAACTTAATCGGTGCGCCAGTTTTCAGTTCAAAAGTCAACGGTTACGGTTAGGGCTATAGGGTTGTGCAGCTTTAAATGGACGGCTGCATAATATGTCAGCACTGGATTAACAATATTGTTATTTTTCGACTTTAACCTGTAAAGCAAAACGAGAAAAAATGTTTGCAGACAAAAATATTACGATCTCAGACCAAGGTCTAAAGAAAAACTATAATGAACTATTTCCGGAGCGTTAAAGTGTATAAAAATGTAATTTTATAGTTTATATGGTAGTTTTGCTGTTTTTTTTTGTTTTACTGAATGTGTTCATTTCATTTTTTGTCCGCACGCGAAGGATCTGATCGCTTCGTGGAAAGTGTTTTAAATGCCACCTTAGCAACGGGTGATCAGACAACGAACGGATCATCAGCAGATACACTGTTTCGACGATTGGGTTTCTGGATCGGAAAATCAAATGGCTCCGACTGGCTGGGGTTTTCTGTCGGCAGAAAAAAATGTGCGCTAATATTGGTTACAATCTAAAATAGACAATTTCTTGCTAACGCATGATTAAGAAAAGTAATGTATAGCCGCTTTCACAAGTATTCGATCAATGTAAACTTGCAATAAAATGCTTCGTTGTTAGAACAAAATAAGACGATTAAACTTTTAGGCTACAAACTTGATTCAGTAACATGTGGAATGTGAAATGTTCGCCGAAAACTGAAATAACACTTATTGCAAAGTGTTGTCAGGCTACAGCTGCTAATATCATTTTGTCCGGCGCCAAGAATGTCTATTAGATAATCGCTAAACCGTTGACAGTATTTGTCTGATGTACGAAGAGTGCAAATGCAGCTATCTCCATTGTTATAGCTACCGGAGAGAATGGACTATAGGCCTACAGGCAAACAGAAGAACTGAACTATAAGCTCAAAGTATGAACTATAAACAGTCATTGCAGAAATAGCGTAGTTAATTCTTGCGTACGATACTGAAATTATATTACTACCCAAAAACTAAAAAGTGGGGAAATGTGTCGAAAGATGTCCATTGCTGAAAACTGGCCATCGCTCATGCAGAGTCCCTGCACGAGTCCCTGCATATATGACAGTGAACCGACTTTATATAGGCTACCAGTAACCTAATGCATTCTGCAATTCTTGGTCTGTTTTGCTCATCTGTGTCGCTGCATAATGCCTTATGACACCATATGTGGTTCTGGCTTAATTACCTCCGCCAAGGAGGTAATGTTTTTGCCGGTTTTGTTTGTCTCTCTGTCTGTTTGTTTGTGTGTTAGCAAGATGACTCGAAAAGTTATGGACGGATCTTTCTGAAATTTTGAGGGTATGTCGGGCATGGCATAAACTACCAGTGATTCAATTTTGGGCGTGATCCGGCAGAAATCCTGGATTACTTTAAAGCAAATAACAGTTTATTATTACTTAGTAATTGGTTTGCTGCTAATAAATTAAGTTTGAGTATTGATAAAACGTCTTACAGTATCTTTGGCAAATATGCTAACAAAAATCATAATTACAAATTGCGACTATGTAACATGGATATTAAAGAAAATACATGTAATAAATATTTAGGGATGTATGTTGATAATCGTTTGGTATGGAAAAATCATATAGATTTTGTATATACTAAAATCTTAAAATTTGTTAGCATATT
>Ga0209671_1004870_pt1 | contig 13434 bp, 7 predicted proteins | sample WorMetHERISLAND2_2_FD_187401 | JGI IMG/M metagenome (GOLD analysis project Ga0209671, IMG submission 187401) | Marine gutless worms symbiont microbial communities from Max Planck institute for Marine Microbiology, Germany - Olavius geniculatus... | ecosystem: Host-associated > Annelida >... | reverse complement strand
CCGCCATGATGGCCCATGATGACGTCATGAGTTTAGCCTATAGACGTCATGAATATTAATGGCCTAGCCTAGAATGATGACGTCGTCGGCTAGGCCATTAATATTCATGATCTATATGGCTAGGGTCATGACGTCACCGCGGGCACTGATAAATTAGAATATTTCGCGTAACGTAACGTAATGCCACATTTCGTTTGAAATCACACATTAATCTCATATATTTATGAAGCTTAAATCGACATATTATATACGCGAGGTTAAATGTCTAATTGAAATCTACATAAATTGCGCTAATGAGTTTGACCGTGGCCATGGACCTTTAATATAACGGCAAGCCTGTATGTGGAACCGCAAATTTAGTCTACATACCAAATTTTATGCAGATGGGTGAAAAAGCAGATATAAGTGACGAACGACATTTAAAATGGTGACCACCGCCATCTTGAATTTACTACTTTTCTCGATTGTGGTCACATGATTTATTATCAGTAGCAACTAACCATATTCCTGCAAAATTTTATGTACCTTTTTCAGTCGACAGCTGATTTGTTATGCTTTGTGTTTAAATACAAAATGGTGGCCGTCGCTATGTTAAATTTCATTTTTGTTCGATTTTATGGCATAACTACGCATAGAACGTCAAACTTAGCTCGCATATAAAATTTTGTGCAAGTACGTGCAATAGCAACTAAGTTATCAGCTTTAAACGAAATTCAAAATGGCGGCCGCCGCCATCGTAAATTTATTATTTTTGTCGATTTTGGTCACACGATCTACGTCTGGTAGCAGCCGACAACATCACTGCAAAATTTGATTAACCTACGTCAATCGACGGCTGAGTTATTGCTATTGTGCCAAAATCCAAATTTGTCCTTTTTGGTCAAATGTTCTATTTCCGGTGGCAGCCCTTTACATTACTGCAAAATTTCATTCATCTACGTCAATCCGCCGCTGAGTTATTGCTGTTTTTGCAAAAATTTAAAATGGTGGCCGCCGCCATCTTGGATTTAATTTTTGTTGAATTTTTTGGCACACCTGTATATAGGACCTCCAGGGCAATATACATGCCAAATTTCGTGCAAATATGTGCAATAGTAAACGAGTTATGAGCAATAAATGAAATTCAAAATGGCGGCCGCCGCTATCTTGAATTTATTATTTTTGTCCATTTTGGTCAAATGGTCTATTTCCGGTGGCAGCCGTCTACATCGCTGCAAAATTTCATTCATCTACGTCAATCGGCGGCTGAGTTATTGATGTTTGTGCAAAAATTCAAGATGGCGGCTGCCGCCATCTTGAATTATAATTTTGTAATGCTGGACCACCCACGAAGTCCATTTTTGCACCTGAAATTTCCCTTAAAATTTCGTGTTGATCAAGTGCGTACTTTTCGAGATATCGCGATTTGAAAATCTCGCAAATTTGGCTTAAAATGCCTATTCAGGCCCCCCAAAATCCTGTTTTTGGGGGAGTTTTGACCCCCAAACATTATTTTTTTATAATCGAGTCCCACAAAAGGGGATACCTTACGTAGAAACACGCGTTTTGAGCCATAAACGGTCGTGATCGGTCTTCTGCTGTGACCTGTAGGCGTGAGCAAAAATACAAAAAAGGATAGATAGAACACAAAAAGTAATGGAAAATTCCCTCCCTATGCAGACACCTTTCCCGTCGTCCCACATCAACCAAATTTTGCATGTGGGGTCGTATTCCGGATATCTTTCTTGTTTTTGAGTTTCATTAAAATCGGTTGAAAAATGTTGGAGCAGTGGGGGGTCGAAATTTTGGCCTTCCCATTGACTTGGCACATCGCTTATACAACTGCTTGTTGCTACCCATGGAAGTATAAATAAATATATTTATAGCTCCGTGGTTGCTACCGCACAAGCTGTGAGATAACGGTGCTAGATAGACGCATGGTCACTATGGACCACCCATAGAAGTCGACCCACAAGAGTCGAATGGTCACGTGACGTGTGACCGATGACGTCACGTGACCCCAAAAGGTCAAGGTCGTGACCCCATTATCTTTGACGCGCCATATCTTCGTAACGTTGCCAGATAGAGGCATGCGTTGTGGTATAACAAGACAAATGGCAACTAGCGTCATCGACTATTATTGGAAATTTTCACATCTCAGTTCCTAAAATCGGGCAATATTTTATGAACTTCGGGGAGACAATTTTCAATAAGGACCTCGACGCCAGTCACTGTTGGTATAGTATTAAACGGGTCTCAATTAGACGCCCGGTCTCTAATACAAACCGAAAAGAACAAAAATGCTCTTAAAAGAATACAAAAGTAAATGATGCGCGCGAGGAGTACATTAGATTGGTCACGGTCTAATAATATTTTTGTTCAAATACTTTTCAGTATCTACGGCAGTAAAAATACTTCAGCGCCAATGTAAAACTCGGGAACATAATGTCTACATGTATGCACGAGATTTGCTGCAAGTTATTGTCTTCTCGTAAATGACATTGTGCCTTGTTTAGAAATGTGTAATGCCAGTATTTACGTTTAATACGTGCTTAAAATCTTAGTACTATTTGTTTACTTGCTTGCATTTACTTAGCAAACATACGACAACTCTGTCCATATCAACAAAAAAACAAATTAAACGTTTTTACATACTCAAATGCGCATACAAAGCACAAGACTAAAATGATTACTGTTACAAGAAAATTTTCAGCTCACGAAAAACTGCACAGCCAATCATAAATCGTTATTGCACAAGCGCCTGCACCTTTCAAAAATACAACAAAAGTTCAAAAGTACGACTTAAATAACACTGTAACTTCTTGTCATTTTCACGCTACCGTGGTCATGTGTCTTTTAAAGCGCGTTTCCTTGTATTCTATTTAAACAGCCATCACTCAGAATGATATATCGTCATGATTCTAGTGTCAACCAGCAGCGTATTTCTGTCGCTTAAAGGTTAAAAACTGGATCGCAATATTTATGCACATTGCCGTACTTAAACCGGGATTAAGCTTTCAAATACGAATCATCTTTCAATGTACGAATCCCGTACAAATACCATACGATTTTCAGCAAATGGTGCTAAAATTTTTCTAAAGAGTTTAGTCAAGGTAGGCCTATTCGTTATTGGACTGCTCTACATTAACTAAGTACCAATTAACGGACTACGGGGTAGGAGCCGGTGTCAATTAGCTGCCACTGTTAAGAGATCGGTATTAACTGGTTTAGCTGTAAACTGATTTTTGTAACCAGCCATATATTGTCCTGTTACATTTTTAAACGAACCCGATTGATCGATCGATAGCTTTATATAGACTACTGTAGGCCTATAATTTTTATATCACCAACTTTTCGCGCTGTCCGCTAAATATTAAAGGAAAAAGATCGAGAATTTTCTCGTGATTTTTATTTGGCTAGCAACGGTTGTCATATTTAAAGAAATAACGGATGAACCGTCAAAATATTTGACGTTATAGTCGTCGAAATTCCTCTGAATTGAAAAGATGCGATATAAGCTTGATTCATATGGAGCGACCAACCACGGTGAATCAACACTGATTAGGCTAATACAGTCAAATAGGCTATAGTGGTGCAATGCTATAATAAAATGACCTCAATACACCGTGTCTCAGAAAAAAACAGTCAAAATTGTTTTTGTCATAACTTTGTCCAATTTTCACCAATTTTGATATTTTGGCAGGTTGATGGCTAAGACAACGAAATTATGTAAGGTGCACTTATTTTCCATTTCACATAAGTTATGTCAATGCACTACCATGTGAAACATAAATGCTTTAAATTGTTGCATAATGCTAAGTTGTTGTCTCAAGTAAACGCTGTAACGAGTTAATTAAACACAAAATACGCTAAAATGTGAATTATTTAACAAAGTTATAAATTTATATAACAACTCGCTTGCAAATTATAATTTATGCCAAAGTGTGCTCCGCACACTTAGATGCAACGCCAATGGCTGATAGCAGAATCTACGATCGACTGATCAAATGCATTTACTCATCGATTAGATGTGTTTTAAGCTCATCAGCCAGCTATTTTGTTGTCTGATGTTTTCAGCATAAAATATTTAATACCTCAAAATTATCAAACCACGTCGCACCCTCTGTCGAATTGATGATGCAAAGGTGAGCCATCTGATACAAATAATCGCCGCGTAATGTAATAATTTGGAGCATCTGTGTTGCACACGGTAGTGAGTTGACATAAATTAGGTTAGGTGGTAATTGAGGGCATCGTACATAATAATATCGTCGTGGCCATTTTTGTGCCAAAAATTATCAAATTTGGTAGAAATTTGACAAAGTCATGCCCAAAACAATTTTGACTGTTTTTTGAGACGCGGTGTATTGTTTTTTTTTATTTTTTAGCATACCCGAGTCGCCGACAAAGTTTGGTCGGGTCGCAATAGTGGAATTTAGCCCTAACAGATCACAAAAAGTTTCAAAAGTTCCAAGTTCATAGGCCTAGAGGCACTCAAACCAATGTAATTAAAATCATCATTTAAAAACCAGTCAGTATAGTCATTATTGTGGCCGATTTCTTTAATTCTTTCTACGGTGAGATAGCCTAATCCGTTAGCAGCTATGAAGTATCTGTTTTTGAAATATCGCCAAACAGTAACAAGTGGTTGAAGAAATTTGGTAAAACGCAAAATCGCTGATTGGTCCTGACCCTTGTGAATTATAAGTAGACAACTGCAAGGTTGGATGAGAATTTAAACACGCATGTCTCTTTTTTCCCTGCGAAGGTCAGCGGCCCCATCTAACACAGTACGGCATTATAACTTGAACTGGGCAAGTGCGCAGGTGCTAAATGCTAGGAGAAATCCGTTGACCAGTTTAAGCAGGATGCTCGATTGTGATATGACAGACGGCAGACAGACGAACAGACAGACAGACCACGTTACGAAAAATATGTAGCTATAATCGAAATCGTTTGCGCTAGAGATAGACGATTTTAACATTGTTCTTAACTTAACAGTGAAAAAAACATTTATAGCTTAATTCTTTCGATTGCTTAGGCCTACCTTTTTGAACTCTACAGACTTCATTTTGTTCACAATAAAATGCACACATTTCAAGACAAAAATGAAGTTCGAGCGTCATAACAATGTTTAGCGGAGATAATAAGAATTCTCTGTTCGTGCATATGTACGCGGAACAATGTTTCGTTTTTGCTATATTGAAATAATTCAGCTTAGAGGTGCAGACTGCGCCAGGTGAGTGAGTTTCACCTACAATCGCTACCGGGTGTCTATACGCCGCCGAAAATATTAGAACTGTGCCGTTTAACAGGTTATGTATTCCCAGCGCTCGATTGAACTGCTATAAATTTAATGCAGCGAACATCTATTGTACTATGCCTGCCAGCAAGCAGCAGCAGCTGGTCTAGTATTGACTCAACTGTAGAGGCAGCAGATGTTCTCATCCCCGCATCACCAAGAGCACATCATCATCATCATCAACAGCAACAGCAGCAGTAGCAGACATCTGCCTGTCCGCAATGCCACTGCGCACCGTACACGGCACCGGCCTCTGTTACAATGTCATTGTGCAATAGCGTCGATTCTCCGGATGACGCTTGGGCGACATGAGAAAGCCGCGATGGCCACTGAATGACCAAAGCGTGACCACCTTGACCAGCTGCTGAAATGCGCCGCAGATGTTTCAAGGGGTTGGGGTTATAGTCGATTAATGGAATTGACGTTAAAAAGTCCGAACTAAGGCTAGTAGCGATGGGAAAAAATCGAAATTCTAAGATCAAAATTCTAAGACCAAAAGCCAAAACCAAGACCGGCGATTCCAGCTAAAGTAATAACTAATAAAGACTAAAGTAATTAGGTAAAAAATACGCTGCGAAGAAAGTGTAGAGCAATAGGCGATATCGCTAGTGCTGCAAGACGTTATTTCGCTAACGATTGGTCTACCGTCATCGAATTAAATGGCAAGCCGTTCTGGATAAAATAACAATAAGAAGAAAACGCATCTCTGCCATCATAAAGAACGTTAGAGAAACAATCTTCCTGTTTCAAAGGCTGTCAGTGGCCTTGCTAGCAACAATACGGTCTCATTCTTGGGCACATTGCCGTTGCCTACAATAATTATTATTCGTTTCTGCAATCGCGTCGTATCATTTTTACTCGTCGCGCGCTACGTTCCTAACGTAGCGAAGAGGAGTATATGAGATCAGTGTAATATTGAGGACTGACCGATAACCGACCAACGACCGACCTCTGTTCCTGGAAGAGCCTTCCCGGAGAAACTTCAAACGGCCATATCTCAATGACGGTCCTATATAGATGCATGGTCGCAATGGAGCACCCATAGAAAGTCGACCACCGGGAGTCAAATGATCACGTGACCGATGACGTCACGTCACTCCATTATCTTTGAGGTGCCATATCTCTATAAAAATACCAGATAGACGCATGCGTTGGGGTATAACAAGACAAATGGCAACTAGCGTCATCGACTATTATTGGAAATTATTACCTCTCAGTTCCTAAAATCGGGCAATATTTTATGAACTTCGGGAAGACAATTTCCTATAACGACCTCGACGCCAGTCACTATTAGTATAATATCAAACGGGTCTCAATTAGACGCCGTGTTTCTAAAACAAGTCGAAAGGAACGAAAGAGCTCTTAAAGAATACAAAAAAATGACGCGTTCGATGAGTACATTAGATTGATTACAATCTAGTTGTATTTTTTGTTTAATAAACTTTAAGGCGCGTACAGAACGACGTAACTGAACTGTGCTGTATTTATCAGTTTAGTTCAGTTCAGTTAAGTCGCTTTGTATGCATCTTTACATGTAATAACGGCTTCAGAGCCGATTTGTGTCATTTGTGTCGAGCAATTAGCACGTGTATTTTGAATACGAGCACATTTGCTGAAAGTTTGCTGGAAGTTTGCTGGACGTTTGCTGGATCGTGTAAACGAGGTACAACACTATTGTGTACGTTAAACCATGAGCGTAGGCTATTCGTTCGTACTCTTTATCGTTTTTTTTTGCAATACAGCATAAAAGTGAAAAATTCATTGCTATACTGTTACTTACTTATTCGGCAGCCTTCCGATTGAATTGCATCATATTATAGGCCTACTGCCACACGTTCTACTCTTATTTCGGGAAATAAAATGATGACGGTGATGTTGCATGCAATAGCAGTAGTCATTGTGCATAGCGAACAGGTTGGGTAATGTAGACATACGGGCTGGCGCCGCTTAACTCGATCAGTGTTGCCGCCGGTGCACTGCGCACAGCTGGCGCTGCGCGGACAATAACGAGATTTAGACGAAGATGTAATTACGACCGTTCGAATGACGCCAATGACATCTGTGTACACATTATATGCCGCCGGGGGGCTCGCCCCGCGGCCTTTGTTCTGTCTAACGTAAATAGCTGCAACAAAAGAAACAAGAAAGAAAAACGCGCTGTTGCAGGGAAACTGCAGACTTTCCTCTAAATGTAGCATTTTGATAAAAAGTGATGAAATGTCACATGTTAATAAGCGAACGGGCACGGTCGCGTGCATTATGCAAAATACATGCGAAATGGATAAAGAATTGACAGACAGATTAAGAGAGAAGTGATACCACTTGGCAGCTTTTTTTGAATCACAAACAAAGCATGCTGCGAGTGAGATATTTCTCTTTTCTGTGAATGCTTAAGTTCATTATTTTTCTTTTAAGTTTACAGTTTGCACATTTTCTGACAAAATGTTTTCTAGTTCTTAAGGTGATTTAATTTTGCCGTGGAAACATTTTAGCTTGCGAGTAAACTTAAATAAAGCAATGGGGGAAGCACTTACAAAACACAAGAACAACTATAAATGTAAAAAACATTTTTCATGTTTTTAATAAAAGTTTTTAAAATACATGTTTTTTATGTTTTTAAAATTTTTAAAAATGTTTTAGATCCTATTTTTAATTTCGTGTTTTTGTTCTTATTAAAATATAAACGTACAAAATTACAAATATGCTGCATTACTTATGGGTAAATTGCGTTTAACCCTGTTTTCGATCTGTACGGTTACGGTTACATAATAACATTTAGTACATTCTGGTCTTTAGTCTTGACAAATGGTAGGCTTTTGTTTTTATCACGTTATTGTGCTAAATGTAATTTGATGTTTTATGTATATTTTTACATGTTTTATACAAATTTAAAAAAAAAACATGTTTTTATGTTTTTTTTTATTTGCAAATTAATGTTTTTGACGTCTATGACAACAACGTTTATACCGGTTACTGTGATAAATTATAATTTGGTTTATAATGCACAGCAGCACGCGAGCTTTTACTTACCGCAGCGAACATAATTATCAGAAAAGCACAAATTTTACTAAAGTTTAAATACTAAATTATAAATTTTTGTTGTTGTGTTTACTTGTGAAATTAATTGGTTTTATTTTTGCTACTTTTTGATTTTGCGCTCAATGTGTTTTTGTAGCTTCATTGTATAACCCTATGAAACAATGATTGCATTGCATTAAACGGTTTAAACCTCATTTTGCCGACGGTAGAATGACAAAGCATTCAATCTGCTGTCGATGGCATTTCTATAAAAGTGAAAAAAGTTTATACGCGATGCATTTTTGGTACTTTTTCTCAGTGTTTTTAATGTTCTTTAAAAGTTTGTTAATGAATAAGACCCAGATTTGCTTGCTAACGAGATGAATACTGAAATACTGTAGCATTTTGAAGAATTTTATAGGTTGTAGCTAACCTGTTTTGCCATAGAAAACTGTTAAATTCTAAATTAAATTAAGATGATATTTTGCCATTATTCTGCCCGGCCGCTAAGCGCTGGTAGAGCTACCAGCACGTCCCTGCCTGTGCGGTCATTGAAACATCTCAGTGCGAGTGATGGGCGCAGGCGGCGCGCGGTTTCAGCGGCGAGTCGTCAGCGAGGCGAGGCGGAGAGACAGACGATCGATGCAATACTAAGACGCAGAAGAAGAAGCTGCTCGGGCTGCTGCGGCTGAGCTGTAGTGTAGGGTCAGGTCTTCACTACAGCTTCCATGCGCAGCGCTACAGCAAACCCATGTAGAGCTGCGCAGCGCCAGGAATTTCAATTCAACGCTAAATTGGTGTAGTTCCACTAAAACGTAATAACTAATGTTGTTAATATTTTGTCATATTAGTTATACAGAATGCAATGAATGGCGTCAAGATTTGTTCAGAATATGGTCGAAAAAATAAGTTTCAGACCAAAGCGTGAAATAAATTCACAAGCAAGTACTCGTATGTCAGACTTTGCGAAATTTAACCTCATCCGATGTCTTCACATTAATAGGTGTAACGTGATATGCACCCAATTCTTATTAGAACGGAAATATCAAGTTTCAATTAAAACCATTTTTGTGTTTTAATAAGATTTCGTTTTGATGTGCCTAAATCCAGCGAAAAAAGGTCCGTAACTGAAATGTAGATTTATATGGTTGGATCCGCCAACCCCGAATACCTTACTCTGCAACCAAACCCGAAGTGGATTTGATGCTCGGTTGCTGAGATATACATGTATCCATTTGAAGACGCCGATCTCTGGACGTTTTACGGCCACATTATACAGAGTAAGAAATAGCAATTATAATGGCTACGCTTAGCTGACGCGTGGCAAGCCAATAATCGCATGCAATTCGCACCAGCAATCCAAAGTTACAACGACTTATACCCCGTATACACGATGAAGCTTGCTCGACGAGTTGGCTCGATGTTTGCTTGATGTTTGCTTCGTGTAGGCTATGCCTTATGCATGCTATATATTTGTTTGATGTTTGCTCGACGTTTGCTTGATGATTGCTTGATCGTGTACACGATCAAGCTGGCTCGACGAGCTGCCTCTATGTTAGCTGAACGAGCCAGCTCGATGTCTGCTCGATGTTTGCTCGATGGTGTAAAAGGGGATTATTTACGCCTCAGACCGGATGACTGCGACTCGTAAATTGGGTACGAGTTCATTCAAACAAAAATTAAAAGCAGAAACAAAAGATGTTGGCGTGGATCGCTACTTCCATTTCCCCAGTATTCTGGAATTCAAAGAAGTAGGCTTTTGAACTCAATGCTAAACTGTTCAGTCAATACCAAATTCGATAATCAAATGCGTTACTGTCGATCGTATGTGATCAATATTGCCCAGCTCTACAAAGCGCCGTCGTCGTTTCGATTTAGCTGTAGCAGTCGTAGCTCGCCGCTGCATGGCAGCACTGCGACGTCACTCATTAGTTATGTTCTTTCCTTAGTTCACCGGCGCTCGGCAATGTGTCGCTAGCGTCGCTCAGGTCTTCCGCAGCAGCTGTCTGTTGCTGTATAATAATACCTCATCTTCTTCCGGCTTGACCGCTATTTGGCCCCGGGCCTGCCGCTTCCGTTTACGTTGGCGAATCCGGAAAGCAAGGTGAGTAATATCCATTAAATTGTTTTTCTGCACATGATTGCAGTAAAAAATACAGGTATAGGCGGTGTATAGCTCGTAATAAAAAATCTATGGAGCCACGGAGCGTCACCTGCCATATAAGATCACAGCGTTAGCTGCCAACCGACAGAGGTGAACGCGCCCCGTCTTAGTCCCAGCCAGACAGGCCGGCACTCGATTTACCTAATCCAGAGGGATGGAAAGCTGAGTTGATCTTAGTGTTGGTTGCATACCTAGGCTCATTACCATGTTTTGTGGTGATATAGACCTACAATAACAGATTTCCAGAAACGTCTATTCGATGTACCATTTTACGATTAGATTAAACTACTAAGCGCAAACAGTTAATTAATCATCGAAAGACGTCGTGTATGTGCAATTGTAATATAAAAAAAACCTTAAGTGACGAAAAAAATGGAACATTTTATTTCCATTTTTTGTACCACAAAGTGTAAGCTATACCGTGCGTACATGCGGAACGCTAATGCAACATCGACAGTACTTATTATTAGCCATTCAAAAAGTGTTCAACGCGACCGATGTTCACTGCCGTGATCAAGTATAATTGTTTCAAAAACTATTCGCTACTTAATACTCATCGGCTACGTTTATGTTTTTCGTTCGTCAAATGTGTATGTTTCAGTATTTACGCACCTCCCTATTGGTGGACACCTATACAAATTGACGCATTTGGTTGAAGTCAAAAACCAACTCGACCGTTGGAGATTACTGGTGACACCCCCACCTTTGTCTTTGTCAGCTTTGGGAACGGTGAATCAATAGTAGTCACAATTGGCGGGCTAATGCGACTTCTTTGTCAATTTTTGCATATTTTAAGTGTACTCCGTGTTTTTTTTGCTTTTGCTATAATTAGATTTTTAATGTACATGCGAGCAATATCATTATTTTCAGATTATGTAGACTTTCATTACGGTTACTAACATTAATTGGTGGACCAAGTGCTTTTTGAGCCTGGTCTGCTTTGTCAACTGTGTTTTACGAGTTTCTATAAATTTATTTGTATTTTGGAAAAAAGTCGATGATAATAATAATAATAATAATAATGATTATGTGTTTCAGTCGGTGGGTGATCTATTAATGCGTGTGAAGCGAGACCCGGCTTGCTGGTTTAGTTGAAAGCGCAGCCCAGCTGACAATCTGGTGCAGTGGAGTTGAGTGCTCTACCTTCGTGTGCGGCCGAAAAGCCTGCTCTGAGACGCAGCTTATAGGGTGTTTACACGATCCAGCAAACGTCCAGCAAACTTTCAGCAAATGTATTCAAAATACACGTGAATTGCTGGACATTTGCTGAATCGTGTAAACACCCCATTAATATTTGTTACTAGTTCACAGCAGCAGCAGGCTTTGCCGCCTTGCTTGTCACAGCTGCCAGCTGCTGCAGCTAACAGCTGTATCTCGACGACAGCAGCAGCAGCAGCCGCAAGGATCATTTCTGATGCAATCGTCACTGGGTCTAAACATGTCAGCCGCTTCGTTGTCTTCGGTCGTCGCTTGCACACTGTGAGTATATCGATCGTCAAATAAATGTTATCATCGTCGTGTTTATTTGTTTTATCAAAAACGCCATAGCAGTGTTGCAGTTTGAGCACAAAATATAAAGACTGAAGAGTGCTGAACAGAAATTGTTCAAACAAAAACGCTTTTCGAATAAATGAATGAACGTTTAATTACAGTATACTGCAGCAAAGCAGCCAAAAAGCTGAATTGCGACAATCGACAAAGTTTGTAAGACGTTATATGAAGCGTCAGATAAAAAAAAGTTATTGGTAAATCTGGATTATCACATACAGAATATACAGACTGGCGTTGATAGCATTTCGTGACCAGTTGCTTGTGCTAGGTTGTTACTTAACAAAATGTTAACTTTCTGTTACTAGTTACCGGTTTAATTGTAAGCCTAATAATTGTCAGTCATCATTATTACCTCGGCTAAAGCAGTGCTACAAAGAAAGTTTTGTTTTACGATCAATCTGTTTTTCTCCTTTGGGGATTACTCAAAATGCCATGAACATATTTGAATGAAATTTTGTAAATGAGCTGTAATTGGCAAAGAAAGAAGTGATCTAGTTTTTGGTGGGAACGCGGATCTTTTATAGTTTCTCGACAATTATTCAAAATTATTTACCATTACGGCGTGGCGTAAGCTGAGTTTTTACGCGCGACATAATACTTCGCGTTTCTTAGCCATCGTCTAGGCGTCTGTCTGTCTGTCTGTCCGTTCGTCCGTCTGTCACACCCTGGCACTGTATCAAAATGGCGACACCTAGAATCATGAAATCTTCACTGTGGGCTGCCCAAAGACTCTAATTTATCGTGACAATATTTCGTGCCCCTGGGTGAAGGAATACCCTTCAAACGAGGGCGTCAAGGAGGGGTACCCCCTAAAAAGACGTTATTTTGCCGCTATTCGCCCGTTTAGTGTGAAAAGTTAAACTGAAAACTGCTGCAGATGGGCACAGACATGCTGCGCATAATTACAGGCACTGGTGACGGGCTTTTTAGATTTATCAACATCGATGACCTTGAATGACCTTGAACCCCTAAAAAAGGTTTTTCGTGAATTTTTTGCGATTTCGGCCTGCGACACACATTTTAAGAGTGAATTGCACCGAAATGGCTGGAGATAGATCTGGACAACCTGCAAAGAGGAACTGCTAAGGCTGTCGCGCGTCTTATGACTTTTGCTCATAATACTTGTTCCTTCCGTGGAGAAACAATTTACTAGGCAAGCACACACAGTGGCGGTGCCAGCATTTCGTGAGTGGGGAAGAAAAGGCAGTGTTTTTACGCAACAACGTTCGTTCTAATGATGGTCACGTACCGTCAGTATTTTGCGCGCGCCGCTGCGCCGACCGACATTCGAAGTGCTGTCTAAACACGGGGACGGACCGACAGCCGACAGCTGGTCACAGGCATTCTGGGATTACTTGCCGCACGGTCACGTGACTGTCTCCGGTGGCGACACTTCCTCCCCGGGAAATCGGAAGAAATA
>Ga0209671_1004869_pt1 | contig 13435 bp, 14 predicted proteins | sample WorMetHERISLAND2_2_FD_187401 | JGI IMG/M metagenome (GOLD analysis project Ga0209671, IMG submission 187401) | Marine gutless worms symbiont microbial communities from Max Planck institute for Marine Microbiology, Germany - Olavius geniculatus... | ecosystem: Host-associated > Annelida >... | reverse complement strand
CTGGCGACGGTGAGCCACAGCCCGCCGCCGTTTTTGTCCATCGCTTAGCCCAACATCCGCAGGGCGTCAGCGAACCGGCAAAACCTAACCATGCGTATGCACATGCGCCCAAACTGACGCACTACCGAAGCTTTGCGGCGTTTTGCTTGTATCGCTCTTGGCTAACCACCGTACCTGCCCGTACTTTGGCCGACGCCACAACGAAGGGATCGGCGACGAGCGTACCCTTGAGCATTGCCTTTTGGCTGATCAAAGACTGGAAGTGAGGCACAGCGAGGATTTGTTGGACCATCGTAAGCTCGTTGCGGTCAGGCATCAAGAATACGTCCTTATGTTTTTTTGCCCACTGCTGAATGAAGTCAACGTCATTATAGTTTTGCAATTCATTGAAGACTTCCCGAACAGATACGATTTTTCCGTTTGCGATCAAGTCCTCCATGCGTGACCACAGCGAGGGGAAGGTATCCGTATAGAAATTCTTCAGGACGATGAACGCACTGGTGTCGAAGATATAAATTATGCCGGCGTCCTTTTCAGCACCAACTCTTCCAGCCCGGCCACGCTCTTACTGCGTACCCCCAGATAGTCCGCGACCTGCTCCAGTGTTATCTTTCCTTGGTAATGCTTACTGAACACAAGACGCAGGTAAGCGTTTCCGAGATAACTCGCCTGAGTCGCATAGTAATCTCCTCCACTGCCGCTTCTTGCGGCTTGATTCGCCCAGGTTTCAATCTTTTTCTTATAATAGATGTCGTCGATTAGTCGACGGTCGAGAATCTTGCGCAGAATCACTTCGCGGCTGACACTATAATCGCATGCAAGCTCTGCAATTTCTCGATCGTTTGTCGGCATGACGCCTTTGATACGAACCTCGAAATCCACATCTGGAACTAAGAACACCGCGACGAGGGTATTGCAAAACCTTTCTATGCGTTGTTCCGAAGAGGGTAGAAGATCCAGGTAGTCTTCATCGAGCGTTGCGATTGCATTCTTATGGAGCAGTAAGTGAGCAAGCTCATGGAAGAGAGTGAAGATCTGTCGTGTCTTGGCGGTACTGTTGTTGATGTAAATAATCGGGAATTCGCTATCGTAAATGCAGAACCCGGATATTTCCTCCTGTCTGAAAGTGTCTTTGAACACAAAGATACCTACCGTCTCGACCCTGTCGCGCCACTGCTCTAAGGCTTCATCCGCAGACGCCCAGGATGCTTGTTCCCTGACCGTAATGTTGAGGTAACTACGGAGCTGGGCGGCACTTTCAGGAATGCTACTTGATGTGGACAGGTTCAAGTCGCGGAAGATTTTCCGCTCAGAGGGGTTCTCCCCGTTATTCAGCTCGTTCAAAGAGATTTGCAGCGCCCGAGCCTTTCGCAGCTGATAACGGGTCGTTGGTGCGAGCCGCTCGATCTCGAAATCGGGCAACGAACGGAATTCCTGTTTGATCTCCGGCTCTTCAGGTGGCTTTGGGAGAAAGAACACCGCGAGGGGACGGCGGTATATCCGATAGGCGAGTTGCTCCAACTGTGGGTAGGTGGGAGCGTGTGTTCCCCTTTCCCACGACGCGACTTCTTCCGGACGCCGCTTGAGCCGTAGCGCGACACCATTAATGCCGAGCCCCTGCGCCTCGCGCGCCCACCTGAGCACCGCAGGGTTGATCCCGAAGGTCGAGTTGGTCATGTTTTTATCGTATTCCGGCAGCCGAATTTCGTCGACAGGTTCACCTTAGCAGAAAACCAGGCCGCATCGGGATTCCGGCACTCGGATCTCACCGACGGGAAACACAAGATTTCGTGCTTCACAGGCTTTGAAAGCACAACATGTTGTGCTCAACCATTATTCCAAGACATTAAAAACAGACCTGATCTATTTGACAAATATCATAATTTTTTGCATCTAAACCTTGTCCTTTCGATTGCGAGCGTCTATGCTGAACCATAGTCGATATCGGGTTCGGCGCACAAAGGTGCGTCAGGTGCCGGCCGCATCCCACCACTCGGTCATCAAGACCCCGGAAAATTCGGATCAGGAGTGAGCATCGACCATGGGCACGCATTCGGAACATACCCTTTCTCTCCCTACCCGGCGGGAATTTCTCGCCGCCGCGGCGTCCTGCTCCGGCGCCCTGGCGCTGGGATTGCCCTCCCTGGTCCGGGCCGACGGCTACCAGCCGTCCCTGCAACAACAGGTCTCGGGTCTGGTCAAAGGCATGCGCGCCCTGGGCCTGATAGGCTCGGAAGAAAAGACCTCCTGGTCCGTCTACGACCTGACCTCCGGCAAAAAGCTGGTCGCCATCAACGAGGATGTCCCGCGCCAGGCGGCCAGCATGATCAAGCCCTTTGTCGCCCAAGCCTACTTCTACCAACTCGAGACTGCCCGCGGTAAGCTGCGCTACACCGGAGCGGTGCGTAAGACCATGGAAGATATGATCCGTCACAGCGACAACCGGGCGACCAACCGCATCATGGCGATCGTCAGCCGGCACGAGCGGAACCGCGGACCGAAGGACGTCGAACGGGTATTGAAGAAGAACGCCCCCGGCATCTTCCGCGAGACCCGGATCGTGGAATCGATTTCCCCCGATGGCCGTACCTACCGCAACCTGGCGTCAGCCCATGACTACAGCCGCTTCCTATATGCCCTGTGGCACGATCGCATGCCGTGCACGGAAGAGCTGCGCGACATCATGTCCCTGCCCAACCAGGACCGCATCTGCCAAGGCGTCGACTCCATCCCGGACGAGGTGAGGATCTATGACAAGACCGGCTCCACGGCTCGTTTGTGCGGGAACATGGGTATCGTCGAGGCGCCGGGACGCTGGGGAAGACAGTACCCCTATATCTTTATCGGCATCATCGAGCGTCCCTCCCGCGCCAAGCATTACGAGCACTGGATCACTCAGCGCAGCGACGCCATTCGCGCCGTCTCCGATCTCGTCTACCGGGACATGAGACAGCGCTATCAGCTGGCCTGAGTAGGCCTGAATGATTCGGCGACGTCCGGGGGACCGGACGTGTTGCGGGTGCAACCCCGGATTGTTGCGGGTGCAACCCCGGATGATTCGGCGTTACCCGGAGGGAAAAGATCCCGGCTCATGGGGCTAACTGAGTGGTGACAATCGCTCAGACCCCTGCCGTGTTTTTACCGTCCCTGCCCCGCACCTATCGCTGGCGGGATCCAGGCGTACCCTGGTGCCCCCAAACCTACAGACGATAGGTGCGGGGCCTGGCGCCTGGATTCCGGCAATCCCTGCCGGAATGACGCAGTGGGGGCTGGTAGGCTTAACCACTTCAAATTCAGCCACTACCAACCCGGGATTGCGCCCGGACAGGCACGGCGTCGCGCGCGGCGTAACGCAACCCAACGCACGACACCTTCGCGGTACCACCAATTGAGACAGGCAGACGGCGCCCAGGCCTGCTGCTAAAATCGGTAGCCTTATGTTACCGCTGGTCGACATTACCTACATCGCCGAAGCGCTCCGCACGTACTCGGTGGCGTTCATCGAGGCGCTCGAGGACCGGAACGGCGATACGGACCCCGATCCCCGGGTTCTATTGCAGGCCCTGAGCGATCTCCTCGATCACCTGCGGCGACTCGAGGACGGCGTACCGGATCAGACTGCGACGGACGGACTCACTCCACCGGCACCGGCGGACCTCCGTTCCCTGGGTGACTATGGCATCGATCTCCTGGCGCGCCTAGCGGCCCTCGCCGGTACCCTGTTGTCGTCACCAAAGGCACGCGCCATCGAAGAGCTGATGTTGCCGCTCGCCTGCTGGATAGCCCGCCGTGGTGGCGAGCTCGGCTATCTCGAGCCGGTGGTCAACGGCGCGGCACATCTGGCCAATCGCTTGCTGCGGCCATCCGAGTTGGAACAGCTCTATGGTTTGCTCACGGAGATCGTCGACGCGGTCGATCCTGGACTCTCCCAGTACACGGGCTCCGCGGACCCATCCCGTCCCTGGCGGATCCTGCTGCTCAATCGCGCTATCGTGGCGACGCGCAGCCATCAACCGGCGCTGATGGAAGAAGCCTTCGAGTCTGTCGTCGAGTACCTGCCCGAGGAGGCACCCACCTTCTTCCGTGAGGGCATGGAGCAGATGGATGCATTGAATTATCCACCCCAGGTCCGGAACTTGATGCAAGGCTTCTACCAGCAGTGTTGTGGACGGCGCGTGCTGCATTAGTTGCAGCCTGAGAAGCTGTCCGGTTAAAACGGATCCGAACATCGGGTAGTGCGTCAGTTTGGGCGCATGTGCATACGCATGGTTAGGTTTTGCCGGTTCGCTGACGCCCTGCGGATGTTGGGTTAAGCGATGGACAAAACGGCGGCGGGCTGTGGCTCGCCGTCGCCAGAAGGTGTAATTGTTCAAACTGACGCACTACCGAACATCGTGTTGCATTACGCTGCGTTCGGCGCTATGTCTGTCCGGGTACAGTCCTGGGTTGTTTGGCGCTGGTCTGACGTGTTGGGTTACGGCGCGTTCAGCCTTGTCACTGGGTTTCGGGATTGGCCAGCGCGCCTAAGAGGCTGTCCAAAAAGTGCCGTAGGCCAGAGTCGAGTGTAGGCTGGGTTGAGGAACGAAACCCAGATTTACTGAAATGCGACAAAGTGGAAGTAGCTTCTCATGTGCTGGCTCAACATCTTCCGCCTTTTGACCCTGGTCCTGCTCGCGGCAGCGGTCGAGGTGCACGCCTTTACCTTCAACTTCCCGTTTCCGGGCTCCTCTAACCGTGACCAGCGGCCGCCGGGGCCTGAATCCTGGCAGTACCGGCCTCAGGATGCCAGCAATGCCCGCGGCATCCCGCCGGGTTATCAACCAGCCGGGCAACCACCGGGGGCACCGCCGCACCGAATGCCGGGACAAACACCGCACCAACCACCGGGGGCGCCGTCGCGTCAGATGCCTGGGCAGGTGCAGACACCGGGCTACCGGCAACCCGGATCAGGTTATCGGTATGGCTGGCCGGGACAGTATCAGGTGCCTTATGGCCAACCGGCGGTGCCACGGGTCGAGCCGCCGCGGCTGGAGCTGGAGCTGAGCGACCATCAGCCTTATGTGCAGGAGAACGTGCTGCTCAGGTTGCGGGTGGTCAGCGACCGCAACCTGGCCACCGCTACCCCGGAGCTACCGAACAGCAGTGACGTGCTGCTGCAGAAGATCGAGGGCCCCAAGGCGCACTCACGCACGGGTGCCCAGGGGGGTCAGGAGATCGTCAACGAGTTCGTCTATACCCTTACGCCGCTCCGTGCGGGAGCCATCGAGGTCCCCCCCCTGGGGGTCACCGGCACCTTGTACGGCAATGGCTTCGGCTATGGACGGACCGGCAGCCGACAATTCGAGGCCACCGGCGGGGAGCCTATACGGCTGCAGGTACGCCCGGCGATGGCATCGGTGCGTCCCTGGCTCCCGCTGCAGGACCTGACGCTGAAGGCCACGCTCGACGGCGCTCAGGAGGTGGAGCAGGGCAAGCCGGTCACCCTGGCCCTGGAGCTCACCGCGGTCGGGGCCACCGGTGATCAGCTCCCCAGCCTGGAGCCCCTGCTGCGTTCCCCGGACTTCCGGGTCTATCGTGAGCAGACCCTGAACGAGGGTTACTTGTCCCAGGACGGGCGTCGCCTCGAGGGCCGACGGACGGAGTATTTTACGCTGGTGCCCCACGCCGACGGTAGGTTACAGCTGCCGGAGATCCGTCTCCCCTGGTGGAACGTCACCACCGGCACCAGGGAATATGCCGGGCTACCCATCCACACGCCCCAGGTAGACGGCGAGGCCGGCCGCTTCGGCCGATCCCCTGCGGCCGCGACCACCGGGGGTGAGGGCCTGAGCTGGTTCTGGCTGCCGGCGGCGGGAATCGCTCTCCTCCTGCTCGGCTACTGGGGGGGCGTCTGGTACCAGCAGCGCGCGCTCAGGGTATCCGCCGGGACGGGTGGAGGCCCGGTACTGCGTGAACGTCTCGACACTGGTCTGACCAGGCTGGCGATGAGCTTAGGAGCCAGTGCCGCGGAGCTGGCCAGGCGCATGGACCCGACACCGCTGCTCGGGCGCGTCCAGGCGCGATTGAGTGACTCCTTGCCGCCGTCCACCCGCTTCCTCCGTTGCGTACACGCGGCCGATCAGGAGGATGAGCCTACGGCCTGGGCCGAGCGTTTTCAGGATCTGACCCGCCGCCACCTGCAGCTCGATACCCAAACCCCGCTGCCGGACATCACCGGCAAGATCCTGGCGTTGCGCCCCGGCGCTGATCCGGAGCAGCTCAGACGCCTCATGCAGCAGCTCGACGGTGCCCTCTACGGTAACCAGGACATCGACTTCGCACGCTGGAAGAAGCAGTTCCACAGTCAGATAGGACGCCGGCGTGGGCTTATCAGCCTGAGCGGCAGGAGGCTCCATCTGATCCGGGCCCGCCTGCCCGAGCTCAATCCCCAGACCGGCTGAGCCACACATTGAGACCACCCTGAAGAGGATACAAGGTAGCCGAGGGGCGGAGCTGTCTGTTATTGTCAGCTAGGTAACCGATTTGCAGGATGCCCACAAATATGTGGTGATGGTAAATCTCTAACTGACAGGGTGGTTGATAGTCCCAAGCGTAACCATTCAGCCCCCACCTTGTCATTCCGGGTGGGACCCCGGAATCCAGGTGCCAAGGATGGCAAACCTGAGATGCCCACCAGGTCCTACAGGCTCAAACTCGCCCCGCCGGGGAAGCCTCTACGACCAGTGGAATGCCGTCCCTGGACGACTGGATTCCGGCGTCCCAGCCGGAATGACATAGCGGAGACTGAAGGATTACCTTTTATCAGTTATAAATTTACCACTACCAAATATGTTAATGACCGCAAAACAAGACCATGCGAGCTTTCTGCCTGATGAATTGACCGATCTGGAAAATCCCCAGACGGATATTCCCCGTATAGCTAAGAATGAAAATCTATTAAGTAAAGTTGAATTTGCAATTCAACAAATACCCACGCACCACGACCTATTCCGAGCGGACTCACGCAGGTTATCATTTATCCCTGACGAATCAGTGCATCTTGTGGTAACTTCGCCTTCGTATTGGACACTCAAAAAGTATCGAGATCATGAAGATCAGCTGGGAAGCATAGAAGACTATGAAAGCTTTCTAAAAGAACTGGATAAGGTATGGGAGCATTGTTACAGAGCATTGGTTCCCGGCGGCAGGGTTGTATGTGTTGTTGGTGATGTATGCCTATCCAGAAGAAAAAATAAAGGGAGGCATACGGTTATTCCACTTCATGCCTCTATTCAGGAACACTGCCGTAATATTGGCTATGACAACCTGGCTCCTATCATCTGGTATAAAATTGCGAACGCACAATATGAAGCAAACGGCAATGGTGCCGGCTTTCTCGGTAAACCCTATGAGCCGAATGGGGTTATCAAAAACGATATTGAATATATTCTGATGGAACGTAAACATGGAAGTTACCGGAAACCATCGCTTGCAACCCGTGTGTTGTCCGTCATTTCCGATGAGGATCATAAACAATGGTTTCAGTCCATATGGTCTGGTATCACAGGTGCATCGACCAGAAGTCACCCAGCACCATACCCGGAAGAATTAGCGGAGCGTTTGATTAGAATGTTCAGTTTTGTAGGGGATGTCGTATTAGACCCATTCATGGGTACGGGTACAACAATAGTAGCTGCCGCGAAGTGGGGAAGAAACAGTATCGGGATAGAGCTTGATCCGCAGTATTTCGAGTCTGCCGAGAAGCGGATTCACAACACGACGAACTCACTTTTCTCATATGTAGAAATTAATGCAACGACAAGCAAAGAATAGCATGCATTATTCTGACCAACTGTCACAAGCAATAGAGCATTTCTGGAGGATAAGACTTGAACAGGACAAAAAACAAGGTTCGACTACCGGAGTTAAAGACACAGGTGGTCGGAGTGCTGTAACCGGCGGTGCACAACTTGATGGTTTTATTGAATTACTGGCAACCGTCCTTGAAAATTCCGGGTTACCGAAATATACAATATTCACTAAAAAAACAGTATTGCCGGGTTATTTCAGACCAACAAAGGACTGGGACTTGACCGTTGTTGTTGATGGGGAGCTGTTGGCTACTATTGAATTCAAATCTCATGTTGGCCCCTCATTCGGCAACAACTTCAACAACCGTGTTGAAGAGGCATTAGGAAGTGCTATCGACATTTTGACGGCGTACCGCGAAGGTGCCTTCAAGCCTTCACAAAAACCGTGGCTAGGCTGGTTGATGCTATTGGAAGACACCTGTAAGTCTCAAAGCCCGGTACAGGTGTTAGAACCCCATTTTAAAGTGTTTAAAGAGTTCAAAAAAGCATCTTATGTAAAACGGTATGAGCTATTCTGTGAACGTCTAGTACGTGAGCGATTATATGATGCGACTTGTTTGCTGTTATCTGACAGGGATAGGGGAGTGAAGGGTAAATATTCCGAACCGAACAAGGAAATCGACTTCAAGAAGTTTGTAACATCTTTGATGTGCGCATATAATGGCATTTGTAAAGATGCATGATTGAAAAATCGTATAATAAGGTGATGCATTCAAGGGTGCCTTGAATAATTCAGGGCGTCTTTACAAGAATCCCATTATTTTGCTGGAATCCTCAGCGTAACCGAACCTGCTCCGCCATGAAAGACAAGCGAGACATCCTGGTTACCAGCGCCCTGCCCTATGCCAACGGTCCCATCCACATCGGTCACCTGGTGGAATACGTTCAGACGGACATCTGGGTCCGTTTTCAGAAGATGCGTGGGCATTGCTGCTATTACGTCTGTGCCGACGATGCCCACGGCACACCTATCATGCTGCGTGCCCGCCAGGACCACATCGAGCCCGAGGCGCTGATCGCGCGGGTGGCCGAGGAGCACAAAGCGGACTTCGCGGACTTCCGCATCGGCTTCGACAACTATCATTCGACCCACTCGCCGGAGAACCGCCGCTACGCTGGTCTGGTCTATGAACGCAACCGGGATCGGGGCCACATCGCCAGCCGTACCATCACCCAGGCCTACGACCCGGTGGAAGGGATCTTCCTGCCGGACCGTTTCATCGTGGGCGAGTGCCCCAAGTGCGGGGCCCCCGACCAGTATGGGGACAACTGCGAGGCCTGCGGCGCCAGCTACTCCCCGTCCGAGCTCAGGAACCCCCGCTCCGCCGTCTCCGGCGTCCGACCGGAGGAGCGCGCCTCCGAGCACTATTTCTTCCGACTCGGGGACTTCGAGGCGGAGCTCAGGCAGTGGACCCGTAGCGGCAGTCTGCAAAAAGAGGTCGCGAATAAAGTCGGCGAGTGGTTCGAGGCGGGCCTCAGGGAATGGGACATCTCGCGCGACGCCCCCTACTTCGGATTCGAGATCCCGGACCACCCGGGCAAATTCTTCTATGTGTGGCTGGACGCCCCCATCGGCTACATGGCCAGCTTCCAAAACCTGTGTGATCGGACGGATGGCCTCGATTTCGACGACTTCTGGGACCCCGCTTCGACCGCCGAACTCTACCACTTCATCGGCAAGGACATCATTTACTTCCATGCCCTGTTCTGGCCGGCCATGCTGCACGGCGCGGGATTCCGCGCGCCGACGGCGATCTTTGCCCACGGCTTCCTCACGGTGGACGGGCAGAAGATGTCCAAATCCCGCGGCACCTTCATCAAGGCCCGCACCTACCTGGACCACCTGAACCCGGAGTACCTGCGCTACTACTTCGCCGCCAAGCTGGGGCCCGGTGTCGAGGACGTCGACCTGAACCTGGAGGACTTCGCCCTGCGGGTCAACGCGGACCTGGTCGGCAAGGTGGTGAACATCGCCAGCCGCTGCGCCGGGTTTGTCCATAAGCGCTGCGCCGGTCGGCTATCGTCGCATTCCGCCGAGCCGGCGCTGTTCGCCGAGCTGGTGCGCGCCGGTGACTCCATCGCCGAGGCCTACGAGCGCCGGGAGTTCAGCCGTGCCACGCGGGAGATCATGGTCCTGGCCGACCGCGCCAATCGGTACATCGACGAGCGGGCCCCCTGGGTAGTGGCCAAGGCGGCGGACCGCACCCAGGAGCTGCAGGACATCTGCTCCGTGGGGCTGAACCTGTTCCGGGTCCTGATCGGCTACCTGCGCCCCATCCTGCCCGGCACCGCACAGGCCGCGGAGGATTTTCTGCGCATCCCGCCACTGACCTGGGATGTGCTCGCCGAGCCGCTGCTGGACCACGGGATCGGCAAGTTCAAGCCCCTCATGACCAGGGTCGAGCCCAAGCGGATCCAGGCCATGGTAGAGGCGTCCAAAGCGGATCTCGCTGGTGCGGACGCCGACAAGACCAGCCCCCGCACGCCGCAGGCCCAAGGGTATCTGGCCCAGGATCCGATCGCGGACACCATTGAGCTCGGCGACTTCGCCAAGATCGACCTGCGGGTCGCGCGCATCGCCGCCGCGGACCATGTGGAGGGGGCCAATAAGCTGTTGCGACTGGTCCTTGATCTGGGCGGCGAGACCCGCACCGTCTTCGCCGGCATCCGCGCCGCCTACGACCCCGCCGACCTGGTGGGCCGACACACGGTCATGGTCGCCAACCTGGCCCCGCGCAAGATGCGCTTCGGCGTATCCGAAGGCATGGTCCTGGCCGCAGGTCCCGGCGGCAAGGACCTCTTCATCCTGAGCCCGGCCCAGGGCGCCGCGCCGGGGATGAAAATCAAATAGTCGGTACCCGAAGCAGCGGATCAGTCCACATGAGCCAATCCGAATCGACCCCCGACCCGGCAATGCAATTGGCCGAGGCCCGTGCCCGGCGCGACGGCCTGGTGCAATCACTCCTCGCCATGAATGGAGGCAATCCCGATCTCTACGCCGCGATGGGCCGCAACGAAGGTTACGACAGCCTGCTCTGCTCTCTGCGTGGAGAGCAAGCGGCCATAGAAGCATTGAGTCGGAACCAAGACGTGGGTTCGAAGAAATGATGGGTTGCCGGGAGCGTGAGGGAAATCCCAATGCCGTCAAGTTAAGCCGTCATTCGGTAGTGCGTCAGTTTGGGCGCATGTGCATACGCATGGTTAGGTTTTGCCGGTTCGCTGACGCCCTGCGGATGTTGGGCTAAGCGATGGACAAAAGCGGCGGCGGGCTGTGGCTCGCCGTCGCCAGAAGGTGTAATTGTTCAAACTGACGCACTACCTAATTTTCCACCGCACTTGACGCGAGTCGGAAATCCTGCTGAGTGTTAAAAAGACTCATCCCCCAGATACCGCGCCTCCCGGCCACATCCACGAACACGACTCCCGCTTCCATTCGCGAGTCGCGGACAACGAATGTGAACCTGTATATTCGGTCAAAGTAGTAATCGGTACAGGAGACTTCTTCGGCGTTCAGCATCCATATTCGCATGCTTGCTCGTCAGGTGTGTTGATCCCTAACGTCTGCTCAATCCAACCCGGACCCAACCGCCCCCACACCCACGGGCCTTAAAGAGCCTCGGTCCGAATGGCAGCGCGCTATGAATCACAGCTCTTTGATCGAGCCCTTCGGCAATATGGACTCGACCGACTGGCGACGAATCTTTACCTCGACGCCGTCCGCCACTTCCAGCGCGGCAAAGTTGTCTCCCAGGTCGGTGATACGCCCGACGATGCCGCCCACGGTGGTCACCTCGTCGCCCTTGGCCAGGGCCTCGACCAGCTTCTTGTGCTCCTTCTGGCGCTTCACCTGCGGGCGGATCATCAGGAAATACAGGATCACCACCAGGCCGATCGGGAACAGCAGACCGAGGAGCGAACCATCCTGTGTAGCGGCGCCCGGCTGCGCCAGGGCATCGGAGATGAAAAAGCTCATGGCAAAATCCTCGTAAGCGGCAAGCGCATGGTCACGGGGAGTGGAGGGATCAGGTCGTTTATTGCTGGTCGCTAGTAAAAACTATGGACTTTTAGTCCAAGAGCTTTAGTATTTTAGTTATGAGACCAAAGAAGCACGCAGCACATGCCGTTTACGACCTGAAGGTTCATCTGGTATGGATCACGAAGTATCGCTATAAGGTATTGACCAAGGATGTAGGGAAAAGAGTTCGGACATTGGTTCGACAGACCTGCGCTGCTAACGATATAGAAATCATCCAGGGAGTCGTGAGCAAGGACCATGTGCATCTCTACATCTCTTATCCGCCCAAGTTGTCGGTTAGTGAAATCATGAGGTTACTTAAAGGAAGGACATCACGTAAACTACAACGAGAATTCCCGCATTCGAGGAAGCAGTATTGGGGACGACACTTTTGGGCCATTGGGTATGGTGCTTTCAGTTCGGGGTATATTACAGACGATATTATCAGAGAGTATATAAAGAAGCATCGAGAACATCAGGGTCATAATGATGATGATTTTCCAGTCGAGTGAGCCCCGACTTTCAGTCATTTCGAGCTGACTTCAGTCTGAGGCTTTCAGTCGGCTTTAGCCGAAACAGCGACTTTCAGTCGCAACCCAGACTATGGACTTTCAGTCCATAGTGGTTGATTTTTACCGGCTCTTCTGAAATCGGTAAGCGAATACTCCAGTACGCCGGCCAGTCGAATATGAAAAAGGTCGGCCTGGAATGTGGTGGCAAGAGTCCCTTCATCATCACCCGGAAATGCCGGCACCTTGCCGAGGCGGCGGCGGTGTTGGCAAGGAATATCTTCTATAACCAGGGCCAGATCTGCTCCGCCCCCTCTCGATTGATCTTAGAGCGGGGCGCAAAACAGCGTTTTCTCCCGTTGCTGTTATCGGAAGCCGTCAACTATGTACCCGGCGATCCGTGGAGTATGGAAACCGAGGTAGGGTGCCTTGTCAGCCGGGAGCAGCAACGGCGGATCGAGGCATTTATCGCGGAGGGCAAAGCGAGTGGGGCACGGGTAGTTCCATTCGACTTCGATACCGGCACGCTCCCCGGCGGTTGTCATGTGGTGCCGACCATTTTCGACCAGGTCGATCCCCGTTCGAGCTTTGCGAGGCGGGAAATTTTCGGTCCCGTATTATCTTTGATCGAAGTCGATTCGGCGCTCGAAGCGCTCAATGTCGCCAATGACTCCCATTACGGGCTCGCGGCCTCCGTCTGGACGAATGATGTGGATGAAGCCTATCATTTCTCACGCCGCCTGGAAGCCGGTATCGTACATGTCAACAGCTATGGCGATGACGACAATACGGTACCCTTTGGTGGTATCAAGGAATCCGGCATCGGTAAGGACAAGTCCATTCTTGCATTTGAGGAGGGTCTAGATAACTTTAGAGAGGATTTTCTCTCAGTAAAATGAGTATTATATCAATAAGTTTTCCTCCCGATGATTGAACCTGAATTCACATTCTTCGAGGTGTAGATGAAACGTATGTCTGGGAACACCATTGAATTTTGCAAGCCTCCGTTTGGCCTACGACCAGAATGATTCAATGCCATTGAGATGACAAGTACCGCGGGC
>Ga0209671_1004867_pt1 | contig 13436 bp, 8 predicted proteins | sample WorMetHERISLAND2_2_FD_187401 | JGI IMG/M metagenome (GOLD analysis project Ga0209671, IMG submission 187401) | Marine gutless worms symbiont microbial communities from Max Planck institute for Marine Microbiology, Germany - Olavius geniculatus... | ecosystem: Host-associated > Annelida >... | reverse complement strand
ATAATTTTTCAATTTTCCACCTAATCCAATATCTGCATCTACAATACCTGGAAAATTCAGAACAAGGAAAATATGTGTTAAAATAAACAAAAAACGTCAATAAACATCTCGGACATTATCGAGTGTAACTTGAAGCAAAATCACCAGATTTTAATATTTTTTTTCATAGGTATGTTTTTGATACTGCTGGCTATCAAACAACAGTTCAAGTTCCCGCCTCACCCAATGTACGCTTCTGCACTACCTGGGAAAAGCAAAGCTGGCAAAACTATGCATCAAAATGAACAAAAAGTCAATAAAATTTCCTATCTCCAGATCTGTGGGTGACAACTGCTGGGCGAATAAAGGGTTTAACTGTTATTTGGCAGTGTGTCTACCAAATAACATTTAAAATGTTTACGAATTCAAGAAGCGGCTGGTGAAATCTGGATTGGTCTGGTGCAGAACATTATTGACAATGCTGTCAAGAAACAAAGAAACCGTCTTGGTGCCGGTATTCACAAGTGGGCTGACATTTGAAACATTTTTTTTTATTTCAGACTGTTGCAGAAATAAACAGAATCTATAAACTGATAGCCTAAGTAATGGAAATAAAAGCAAAATATGTTTTGTGTGTTATTTTAATTAAGTAATGCTTCTGCTTTGGATATAAATGCCACATTTTGTTGATTCTCTTTTCCCAAGTAATGCAGAAGCAGACTTTGAGTAAGGTGGGAAATTAAATGATTGTTTCATGGCCAGCTGTCTCAGAAATATTCCATCAAAAACTATTAAAATCGGATCATCCATTTTTAAGTTACAATTGAAAATGTTGGGAATGTTCTTTATTGGGACATGGTGTAGTTTCCACAGTGCTACCAATTTCTGTAGTTGTACACAAGGATTAAAACTAACAACTTAGGCTTAAAACAACTACAAAGTACAATAAGAAACTATTCATAAATTATAAAAAAAAACTCTGCTACATATAAGCAAGCAAATCAGTGAGTAATTTATATGACTTACACTTGTCTAGCAACAAGAGCCGTCTCATAGAAAATCTTTGGCTCTCTTCTTGACCCGCGATGTTGCTGGTGCTTCTCAATGGATTTCAGCAACGAAACAGCTGAGCCATGACCCAACGACCTGACCTCTTTACAGGCATAATGACGACTCACTGCTGACTCAATCACAGCCGGCTGCAACAATAACAATATCTGCTGTGTAACAACATCATAGTCAGAGGTTGCAATATACATTCAAACTAATGTCGTTTTACATGGACACAGACCAAGAGATGTCTTCTTCATTCGTGACCAATGTCTGGTTGCAAAGCAACGTGACAAAGGCAGGAGACGTCTCCGGGCCTGTGTCCGAGTAAAAAACTGTAACATGTGTATAAACTCAGGCTATTACATCGCTATCAACAGTTTGCTAATTAATGTTACAATATTCACTAACCTAGAATTTTATGTCTGACGTTGTTGTTTCATTGAGTATATACTTGGTCTCTTACTGTGGGTGATGCGGGAAAACCTCAGCTGGTACTCAGTTCTTAATACAGAGCTTCACAAAGAAAAAAGTGCTTGAAACTAGTTGATATTAAATCAAAACTGTTGGAGTTATCTGACAATGTAACAGGAATCCAGCTTTTTGAGACACAGTGTACAAAGTAGAAGTTGTATAAATAAGCCACTAGTGACATCAAATGTTATAGATATTCACAAGTAGGATGAAAATAATGACAAAGCAATATTACTTCAGACAGAACAGTACACAACAGCAGAAATGGAAGGCAAACTAGACCCTGTTGGTGGAGCACTGCCTGACAAACTCCCGCAGATCAGCGGCTGATGCATGATAAGCAGATTCAGTAGCTGACGCATGGGATGAGGCCAGCAGAGAGCCTCCAAACTCATCTAGACACTGACATGTAGCACACACAACACAGACACTGACACTGGTGATTGCAATCCTGCAATCTTGATCGTTTTTGCCAATCCCAAATTCTGGGTCCTAATCCTGGGAATACAAAAAAATTGGTTAGATAATAGTTTTTCAACTGTTATATATAATAAAATAACAATTCTAACCATCTAATAAATTATTTCATGCACGCAAGAGTCCTTGCTGTAAACTGCAAGTTGCATATCAACAGCCACAGTCACTCTCATGTCCCTGATGGCTAACCAAACCTTCTATCCATCCAAGGTAACAAAAGTCTTGCCAGAGGTTTGGAGGCAATTAACACTACACAATCCCATATGACGAGTGAAGTGAGATGGGTTCAAATGAAGTGATGTAGACCCCCTTTAACCTTTTTAGCACATACTACACCTTCACCACAAGCAAGCAGTCACTATGGGTTAATTGTCAGAGTCATAAAAGTTCTTTTGACAACAGCCGCTAACAGATGGAGATATGAACACAATGCGGAGATTACATGCTCACGTAAAAAAACATTACTACTAACAGAACTTACAATGTCTGGTCTGGTTGCATCAAGTTAGACAGAATGCCGTTAGCACAAAAAACTGCACAAACCAGGAAGACACTAAAAAGTGAAAAAAACATAAAACGTAGCACCATGAAAAAAGAACGGGCAAAGAGTTACCTTTTTGATGTTAGGCTGGCTGAGTATGAACTCCAAGAAAGTGCCGTGCTCCAGCGCGGAGAAATGTGGCAGCTGAAAGTCGGCATTGATCTTATCTTCAATCTGTTTCAATTTGTCCAGTGTGACGGGTCCATGAAGTATTACACGATCCAAGTACTTTTGAATGGCAGTCACTACATCAGCTAAATGCAACACATGATAAACAACCAGTGTGACATGTCAATGACATAGTACTCAGAATAATAACACATCCACGAAACCACAAAACAGTCCAATAACAAGTAAGCATACTTAGCTATTGTCACACACTCACACCTACAACAAATTTCCAAAATTCTTTAGCATTCTGAGGTGAATTTACAATTAAGCAATCATTAATGGTCCCAGTACATCCCAAAACACCTTGTTAAAAAGAAATTTGAGCCAATGCTCATGAAACGAGCAAAAGCCTATAGCAGTTCCAATTCACAAGTTTAGCTGAAAATTGGGGTGTTCACGCTAAGTTAATATACAAATACCAAATTCTCTATCTGAATCGCATACCGGTAACGATAGTTCCGTGGTGCCACCTTGTGAATGATATAGACTTGTGTCGCAGCCCAAAATCACCAAAAAAAAATCCACAAAACCCCCTATTTTGGCGTTTAAGGTCATTCAAGGTCATTGAATTCAGCGCCAATCGAGAGCCAGTGTATGACTTCCTATTAGTGATTAATGGTAAGCTAGGCCCTATCTCGCACCGTTACTGAGATACAGCAACTTATTGGCCAAAAAATGCAAATTTTACCTACCCCCTCTCATTTAGTGCCCTCGTTCGAGATGACCCCCTTCAAATTTATAAAAAAGCTGTACGGTTCCTGAAACTAGAATCTTCCAGGCAGCCAACGGTGAAGATTTGGTGATTCTAGCTTGCACCGTTTTTGACTGATCCACCTGTGTGACAGACGGACGAATGGACAGACATATGGACAGACAGATGAAGAGAATTGCGATGGCTAAGATGCGCTACAGCAGTACCTGCTGTCGCGCATAAAAATTAGTAAAGAACTGATAAAGTTATGAATGTATGAAAGCTAAAAGGCTTGTTCTGAAGGAAGCAGTCAGTATGAGCCATCTGTAACGTGAAGCTCACCAATTGGAGGCAGTACAGTAGCAACAGTAGGAGATGGAACAGCATCGCAGTCAACCACAGTCGGTGGTTCAACGTTTCTGATAAACTCCTGTGTGTGAACTTGCTCCTGACTGCAGCATACTGCCACCTGCGTAACAGTCATCATTATCATCATCATCAGCAGCAGCAGCAGCAGCAAATCAGTATTACCAACACTAGCTGCAGCTGATGCTGTTTTCTTTTGCTAAGCCTGTCAATTTTTCCACGGCAGAACTACTACTTACACACAAAGCAAAAAAACTTGTTGCTACACTCAATATTTTGTTCTTTGTTTTGACAGAAATCCACATACATGTCCATCTGACCATATCTATCTCAGTCTGAGTTTCAGCAAGCTTTCTTTATTGCTAGTTTTTAGTCAAGCTTGAATGAAAGCAAAATACTGGATTATTGGGCATAGGCTTTAGGCATCAGCTTCCCATCACAAGCTACTGGGTACCTATGGGCAAAGTTTCAATGTCAAATCTGTTGTAATTCTTAAGACATCATCTGATGTTTATGACACACTAATATTTATGTAGGTTACCTGTAAACACCCAGTTAGCCAACCAGATCATTTTAACACTAAAAAGCCGCAACTGCACTCATGCACGAATGACATCATTTAATGAATCAATTACGCTGAGCTGATAACTTAGACTTCATTAGTTTGCCAGTATTCTATCATGAAATAATACAAAATTCACAAATGTAAAAATTCTGAACAAGAAAAGTTCAAAATATTTACACCATATATCACGTCATAATAGCTACCTTAAATATTTTCTGCATAAGAGAGTCAGAGCAGAGATGGTTTGCAAAGTTGTTGACAATGGTCAGCGACCGGTTGAGTAACTTCCGTCGTGTGAAGTTATTTCCGTACGTTCCCTCACCCTCCCAGCTGATCTGGACGTTTGCGACAATCGTGTGGAGCTTGCGCAGTTTGCTGAAGACATCATGCAGCAGCAACTTGGCATCCATCTGAAGGTATTCCGCACGCACGCAGCAAACGTCTGCCTCACGGTTGATGATGGCATTCGAGAAGTTGCGAAAAGCTGATTCAATCTCATCTTCCACGGACTGAGTGAGTCGAGCACTTGTCTTACGCACTGTGCTTCCAATGTCACGCTGGGCTTTCTTCAACATCTGACCATACACGCAGACAAACCACACATACACACACAATAACAGGAAAAAGTATTGAGATTCACCAAAAATATGATAGCAGATACCAAAATAAACCAAACCAAAAATGCTATCAACTTAACATTAAATTAGCTATAGATTAGACACAGACAGCTATAATAAATTAGTATAACTTATTAAATCACCGTTTAAACCTATGAGTCTATTCAAAGCCACAGTCTATAGTTTACTGTTAAATTTCAATGCAACATTCCATAACAATCAAATACTAAAACCAACTCTTGCTCTCAGTACTTTGCTATTTGTAACATTATTACAATGAATGTAAATTTCACCAAGACATTAGAAACCATCATATTTTCATACTTATTGCACCACATAATAAGGTACCGTAATACAGATATTCAAATCTACACATCATCCCAGGATACTTATGGACTCACTACTGGTGCTCATAATCTGCTACAGAGCCTAAATCACAAGCAGCTAAGCTGACACCTGAATTGCCAGAGCTGGACTGGATATACGCAGTCCCAATTCATACGGAGACAACAAGCTGCGCGTATCCATTACGTACTGCAGGAACTTCTCCAGTTCAATCTTGGTCGTCCACAGATTGTTTGCTGACAGATAGTTCCGCAGATATTCAATCACGTCGGCAGTCGTGATCTCACAGATGTCAGCGTCGAGAGGCACTTTGAAGAACTGATAAACCAGCGGAAGTTTGACAAGTGGGCCGAGCTTCAGGGTCTCAAAGTCAGCTTGGTTCTGAGCGAATTCTTGCAGACATTCATCCAGCTCATGCAGTGTGCAGATTGCACGAACCTGACAACCAACAGATTCATCATCATAGCATACTGCACATTACTTGACACACACACTGAGTGATCACACAACCAACAGCTACTCTCCCAGACTTAAATCCAGACCTAATTAACTGACAGTTTACTGAGCATGGTCCGAAGAATGTGTGTTATTTAGGTGATGCTGAACTTCACGATGACAAAGTAAACACAGTTATACTTTTGAACCAGTGTTCAAGCAGCTCCTGATGACATTTTTTATTCCGATTCAGAACTTGGCACATTGTTAAATGTTAAATTGTGCCTTACAACTTATCTTACTTGCTTACTCAAATGAGACTTAACAGGTCATTTTGGAGAAACGTAGTTGCAACAAAGACAAACAACTAATGACTAAGAGAATACACAAATCACACAGTCTATAGTAAGTATCTGCAATTCTGCACGCACAATCATAACTACAGAGCCCGAGACTAAAGGAAACATACCTTGACAAAGTTCTGAATGTAGGCATTCACTTTGCACTCGAGACGTTTGTGCTCATTCACGCAGGGCAGAGCATCAATCTGCGGCAAATTCAACTCATCCAGTGACGACACTCCGAAGTCCTGGCACAGCAAGCGGGATATTTTCTCCAGCGAAACATAATCTTTAGCGACTGACAGTCGATCGATGCAGTCCTCCGCGGCACTGTTGAGCTGCTCGCGTGATGGCCTACAACCTCGTATAGGTATTGGCACACCTGGATTTCGTACAGGTAATGATGACACACCTTGAACTGTCATCATTGTCCCAGGTGCACGTGGACTAGCATGTCGACCACCTGGTGCTGGACTCTGGTTTGGTGCACCGTCTGAACTCCGAGATCCGGACGAATCTCTTGACCTGGGAGTAGAATAACCCTGGCCAACTGCTGGTGAGCCCACTGTTGGAGTGCTCCTGAGAAACTGTGTAAATGGTACAGCAAATCGCTGAGGTGGCGTTCCAAAGAGTGATGAGGGAGAAGCATTTGACAATGCAGCAGCAGCAGCTGGTCGTGTGACACCTCCTCCAATCTGTCTAAGGTAAGAGCCAGGACCAGTAGGTGCAACACTACCAGTTTTGGCATCAGAGCCGGTATCTGCATCACTCTGACCATAAAATCTGTCATAGAATGATCCGCTGCTACTGCTGGCATACTCTTTCATTCCGGCCTGGGTCGTGGTAAACTGTCCAGGCCGAGTATTCCCTGTTTCGACTGACATCATAAACGGTACTTCTCGTTTGTTTGATTTTCCACCATCTGCACCTCTGGACATCAAAGGCTGTTGTCGGTCGGAATGGTCAGAAGACTTGAGGTGAATGACAGTCGCACCTCCAGATCCAACTTTCCTAAAGACATCATTGCAGAGCTCGAGTATCTCGGATCTCTTCCTTACTTTGAAGAGCTTCAGAGCAGGCAGAGTGTGATATTTACGCTCATATAATCCCCAGAATGAATTTATATTAATTCCTTCCGGATGATGTTCTTCCAGCAAGCACCTGACTTGCGTCTTCAGCTCCCTCAACTTTTGTTCCATGTTAATCCGATGGAGCTGAAATCAACCAAAACACAGCACATTATTCGGGCAATTCAGCACCACTGACTAGAATCCCGATTGACCATTATTTAAACAGACTGTACTGCAACAACACAAACTGCATAAACACTGTACAGAGCACAGTTGTTGACCTGTTAAATACACATTCTGGAGAAAATTAGTCAACCAGTCTGGGCAACATCAATGCATTTCTATAGAATATAGTTTTGTTCTACCACCTGCAAATAGAACAAGTTAATGTTATAACCCACTGGTAACTAGAACTTTTGTTCCCACGTACTTTTGCTCCCAGAAGCGAAAGTTCCATACATGGAACTTTTGCTCCCTGGTATTTTCGTTCCCTGGAACTTTCATTCCCTGGAACTTTCGCTCCCCTGAGCAAAAATGAAATGGAACTTTCACTCCTCACTCAAGACTTAACATTATAGGCCTACACATGTAATAGAAGCAGCTGAAATCAAAGAAGGCCAGCATGTGCTGTAAATGCTCAACGTCCAAAAAAAGAAAGCCCAGTGGTCGCTAGGGAAGACGCGCTACAACTAACGTATAAATGTTTTCCGAAAGACTAAAAATAGATTTAGGGTTTAGGGACGAGACTAGAGTTTAAAATAATGGTAAAAACTTGACAAAAAATATAATTTAAAGAAAAATTTATAAAGAAATATAATTTGAGAAAACATTTAGAAAACTTAATAAATTTATAAAATAATTAATATAATAATTTGCTAGAACCTGCCATCTTTCACTACAATGAAGCTGTACAAAGACACGAACAAGCCATAATGCTTTAATACCATTAGTTTATCAACGAAATAATCATAATTCATGTTCGGGAGTGAAACCACGTTACTTTGACTACATTACTTTGACTGCAAAAGTTCCTGTAAGCGAAAGTTCCAGGAGCAATTCGTTCCTGAGAGCGAAAATATGTGGGAACAAAAGTTCCATAAGCATGGTGATACATTCACATTGGCAACCTGATAATTGTTGTCAAAAATTGATATGCTCAGATCACCGATCTGAGAATGCAGCATATATTGATAAATTCAGATTGTGACATGCAACTGTGTGCTCCATGGGGACAACACTTACCGTACTTCACAACATGTCAACTTGGCATTTTAATAGACCTATATGCCCATGTGTCATTGTTGAAGTTGTGCTTGGATGTACATGCACAGATTTTTTTTGTCTTCCATTAGTTTATAAATAGCGTAATATTTCATACTAGGTTACATACCAAGTGCAACTGCACCTGCACTGAAGATCTCAGAGCTGATGAGGCCTTCAGGTTTGGTGGGGCCACGAGTAAAAAGCAGATTGCGGATGTGCGGATCTGCAGATGTTGCAACAGCTAACACTGTAATTAAGCTGCAATTTATTCGTTTAAACATTTCATAACCCTATTCCTAACCATGACCCTAACCTTATCCCTAACCCTAACCCTAATCTTAACACTATCAATAATCATAGCCCTAACTATGTTGCGACATCTGCAGATCCGCACATCTGCCAGTCCGCTTTTTACCATCGTCCGTTTGGTGGACCACTAGGTTCATAATAAAACCCATCCTTGATTGACGAATCTTTTCCGAAAAGCTCATAAATGAAATGACTGAATTTCCTTGATCACCTCAAAAGTAAAACTTACAAAAACTCAAAAAAAAAAACTGTAATGTTGGAGGCTAACTTCTACTTCTTTTTCACTACACACTATTTCTGACTAGAACCATTCTTTTTATCTTTTTATTTTTTTCTGCAAGCAAAATGTGTCCAAGTCAGATTCGAACAGTTGCACAACCGAAAAAGTGCTAAAATAAAAAACAGCCACATATAATTATAATTCAACACATGCTTTGTGGAGTGCCAAAACTATACATATAAAACTAACGCAGTGGCTAAAGGTCCGTCTAGACGGACTCGGAAATTTTTTTTCAAGGTCCGTCCAAGACGGAACTCCAATTTTATTTTACAGAGTTCCGTCAACGCCAGGGCGTCTGTGCGGCAGTGTGCGCACTGACGCACAGACGCTCTGGCGGACGGCAGCCAACTATAGCGACCTCAGCACCAGACGGCACATCACGGGCTCGCCAGTACGCAAAGTACCAAAAGGTCAACGGCTTCATCTTGATTACATCATCAACGTTACACACCTAGTTTGGGTGTTTACATGCCGTCCCAAAATTTTCACAAATAAGCTAGCCGTAACCTCAACTTTACTCTAACGCTACTACTAACCCTAAACACTAACCCTAACTCTAACTTTATCTCTAGCCATTGTCATAATATTAATAATAAATCCTATTCCTTTACCCAAAACACTAGTGCCCTCTTGCGAATTTTTTTGTATGATTTACATTTGCATTTCATACGCAATCACTAATATCGACGACGAAAACCTGTTTTAGACGATGAAAGCATGCTGAATAAGCGATAAAATAACACAATAATAATTTACAGTATTAACTGGAACAAGAAAAAAAGTATGAAATTGGTAGAGCCGGTATTCGAACCTAAACCTACAAAACACGAGGTCAATAGCTTAGGCACTAGGCTATATATTTGCAACGAAGAATATCTCACTACAGACTTTATATAAACATTGTACGAATATGGCTATGCCTGTGTCTACTCAGGCGATTGATGACGTCTGACATTTATGGCTCTGGTGAATCATTTATAAATATAACACGTCGCTGCAACTTCCCGAAACCTCACGCCGTATTCGAGTGCGACTAGCGTATTGTGGCAGCACTGAGCATAGATTTACTTATTTACGTAAATGCTGACAACATTGGACGGACCTTGAAAAAAAATTTTTCTGGGTCCGTCTAGACGGACCTCTAGCCACTGCGTAAAACTAAAAGTCAACGTAGTTTCATGGGCGTTTGTCTATGCAAGAATGTGTCCTGCGCCACAATCTGAACATCAATAACCTAGCCTAGTTAAAGCTGCATTCATATCTGAAATACAGTATTCTGAAATCTGAGCCGTGCATAACAAGGCTATCAATAACCCCAATATAAACGGCTGCTGCAGATTGGCGATCGCCGATCTTCAGGAGTGTATCAATTTTTGACGACTTTTGTCAGATCGCCTATTTCATAATTCAACCCACCAATCTGCATAAGTTATCTGCATAAGTTTACTGAGTTTATTACTTAGCACTGCGTAACATAACGACATTTAATACAGCACTAATTATATGCTTTCACTTCTTGAAACGCGATATTTCGCAGAAACAACAACCAAAACTAACAAACACGCAGAACAACTTTATAGATTTGCATAACTAACGATCCTCAAAAAGAAGTTTGTCCGAATCGAAATCGCCGATTCGGAAATCGGATATCGGACTTTGCCGTATAATTTTTGTTAGTTTTAATACTATAATTTAAGAAATGCATTTGCATTAATAACTTATACCGAGCTTCAAAAAATAAAGTAATTGTAAAGCAGTGTAATATTGTTGTACAGCATAACCAGTATCTTGCGTGTAAACGGCGATCAAGTTGCATCAACATTCAACACTTTCTTTTTTTCTTCCTTTTTGTTTGTATTGTCGGCGTATACGATTTCAATATTTGCCATTAAATATGTGCAAAATAAACTATTCTTCGCCAATAGGACAGAGACGTAGAAACAACAGAGACGAAAAATTCGATCACTGGCTGCCTTGCGGCTTTCTAGTTAGACGTATGAGATAAAAGTTGAAATCGATACCGAAACTAATGGTGGAACTTCCCGGTTGCGACTGTTGGAAAATGAGACGAAGATCGTTCGGCGTCTATGGTCGTAGCCTCGGCGATGCACAACAGCACAAGATCCACTGATATTGTTCGCAGTGTATGACTCTTGATCTAAACCACATGATGTAGGATGTCGTCAGTAGTTAACTCAGTTCTACAGCATCCATCAACTTTTTGAGCTTGTGCTAGCTGTGCGTCGAGAGGACGGCGGTAGAGGGGGAGGGGTAAGTTACCCCTGGCCCCGTGACGTTTGGCGGGCGCCGTCACTCAGAAATATAAAGTACCCAAGAATGTGCCATTATAAAAAGAAAAATTCAAAAATTTTCTCTTCAGAGGGGCCCCACGAGAATGTATCCCCGGGCCTCGCTGTGACTTTCGACTTCCCTGTGTACGGCCTGTTCCACCAATCCCAAAACGGTTTGGTATAGTCTTATTTTTGCAAGGTTCGTTTTTGACATTGACATATTGAACTAAACGTTGGCACGTTATTTACTCCAGCCTAGAAAACGTTCACGTACAGTACCAGTTTTAGTTTTGCTGCACCTTATTTTCGAGTTACGAACAAGTATGAGACTTCGACAGACAAATAGATAAGATAGAGAGACGGGTGAGACACTTAATGCAGACAGGAGCATAAGCCGAAAAAAACCCAGTTCAGTATGAATAAATCATTTCAGCGGCTGACATTTTGCATTAATTGTAGACAATTAATGTCACCTAACTGGCAGCATAAGTAGGCCTATAGGCTTATCCCATCAGCTGAATTGCGCCGATTTTTTGTCATTTCCGTCGATTTGTCGTATGGATTAGCCGTGTTACAGCATATGCAGTAGGCTAATATTTTAGTTAGTTTCAACTGAACCGCGAGATTGGCGTTTCAAACACGACGTTGGCGTTCATCTGCATTCGACAAAATGCAACTGATTACGCATCTAATGGGAGCTTGCTCCCGTGCAAAATTATCGCGATTCAGTGTAAGACTATAGTCATATAGAGCGTCACCTGCCATGTACATACGGTAGGCCTAGTCATCTCACAGCGTTACATGATGTCCAACACATTTAAACGTTTGCCTTAACCCCAGTTAGACAGGACGGTACTCGATTGATTATTTTACGCCAAGAGCAAGGGGATGAAAGGCTGAGTTGACCTGGGTAGTTGGTTTACTGTCCCTATACAAGTAGTGACTAGTGATTGCAATCCCGGAATTGGATTCTCAATCCCGGGATCTGGGATTGAGAAATTTTTAATCCCGGGATCCCGGAATTAGGCTTACAGACTTGGTCGTTATTTTGGTATCCCCAACTGACATATTTTATGCACAGGGCCCCCACGAAAAATATAACTGAACTGTAAAGAGTGACAGGGACTGTCAAAATACAAATTTCCGGCGACAGCACGAAGTAGTACTCTAGCGCTTATAAAGTATTTTATTCACCAGACGGCAAAAAATTCTTATTTCTGTCATTTAATACGCGAATAAGTACAATTTTAGCTAATTTTTGTAATCCCGAAATCCTGGGATTGAAACGCTGCCAATCCCGGAATTCGAGATTGGCAAAAACGGTTGGGATCCCGGGATTCGGGATCCAGGGATTGCAACCTCTAGTAGTGACCCATTCCGACGTAGAGCAAAGAAATAAATCACTAGACTGCACTTATGGGTGTGAAGTACTGACCTGGCACGTGACTCGACCTAAATCACTAACAAGGTACCCAAAAACTCAGCAGCAGTTTGGTTGTAGCAACATTTCTTCTATTTCTCTAAAAACACATACACACTGTACGAAAGACGTTTAAGTAACCTATGAGTTCACCATATCATCATCGACATCACAAAGAGCGTAAACTATAGGCATAATAAGCAATAGTTCTAAAACCACGACAGCAAAGTGTTAGATGTTGATTAGGTCCAGATATCAGCGACGAAAATAGGAAAGTATTGAGACGCGCTATGTGGCGACTGGCGACTGACAGTGACGCTGCAGTAATGAGTTTAATTATTCACTTGTTGCGGTTGATAAGTAGTCGATCGGATGTCGCGTTTTGACTCTGTTCCTGCACCGGCAAAACCATGTTCGCTCCTGCTTCCTCGTCAGCTATAAAAATGTAAAAAAAAACTATTTTTACAATAAACAAGAATACGACTACGATACAAGTAATTTGAGCAAAGATCACGAGACGCGCGAAAGCCTATAGCAGTTCCTGTTCGCAGGTAATCATAGTCTATTTCCATCCATTTCGTCGTAATTCACTCTTTTGCAGCCATAAAAAATCGCCAAAAAATCACGTCAAATCAATATTTTTAGGGTTTAAGGTCATTCAAGGTTATCGATGTTGACATTCGTAAGAAGCTCCTCATCAGTGCTTGTTATGATAAGCAGCATGGCTGTGCCTATCTGCAACCATTTACAC
>Ga0209671_1004864_pt1 | contig 13440 bp, 10 predicted proteins | sample WorMetHERISLAND2_2_FD_187401 | JGI IMG/M metagenome (GOLD analysis project Ga0209671, IMG submission 187401) | Marine gutless worms symbiont microbial communities from Max Planck institute for Marine Microbiology, Germany - Olavius geniculatus... | ecosystem: Host-associated > Annelida >... | reverse complement strand
ACCTAAAATTAACACAATTTTAATCTAAATTCAGGCTACTGCTGTGTGTATTTGTAGTTTTAGATTATAAGTGTTGATTGTCGATTTTGAAATTAGCAGCTGTAAGTAGCATTTTAGCTTTCCTGACTGAAAAGACACGATGTGTTATTGTATGCTTTGAAGTGCTAGTGCTGTTGCAATAAATAAGTAAATATTTGTGTTGTAGACAAATTGAGCAGCTGCACAAGTGTGAGATAATCAAGGAAAGTGAAGTCAAGGCTTTGTGTGCCAAGGCGCGGGAAATATTGGCCGAAGAAAGCAACGTACAACGAATAGATTCCCCTGTTACAGTAAGTAACTAGTAATAGTTATAGTAGTAGTAGTAGTCTTTTTAGTTGTAGTAGTTGTTGTAGTACTAGTACACTAGTAGTACCGTAGTAGTAGTTATTGGTGTTATTGTAGTAATATTTGTTGTATTAACTGTTAGTAATTGTAGTATAATGTAGTACCAGGTAGTTTTGAAAGACTCCCTATCATGGTGACTAGTTTTAGTTGTAATTGTAGTACAGTTGACTTTGCTTATATGCACGGCCTTGGGACTGCAAGCTGACTTGCATGTAAACGGAGCATGCATTTAACCGTAGTTAGCTTATAGGACCATTGCAGTTACAATAGACAGTCATCCATGCCACAGGAAACAGTCGCCTCACTCATCTCCTTCACGGACATTAGGCTCAGCATGTAGCAGCTGATAAATGGTCACTTCGGTAGTGTCAGTTTACATGCTGCCCACCCGTCTGCCGTCTTAATCATTCTCATAGACAGCAGGTGGCCTAGCACTATTAATCCGCAGACTGCCATTTGAAGTTCATTATGATGCTGCATGCTGCTGGGGTGGGGAGATGCACTGTAGCCCACATGATGCGTGGTGCTCACTAGCTCTGACTACCCGCATAATTCTGGGGTTTAGACGTCGTCAATGGCATCTCAGTGAGCGTTAAGTTTTTGACTACAGCTTGTCTTATGTGCACTGTCCCAAGTTGCTTATAACCAAAGTAATTCATGGCGCTGGGACCAAAAGAGTGCGTGCTTATGTGAATTGTGCTTATGTGGCTAGTGCTTATAAGCAAAGTTGACTGCCATTCACATAGCATAAAGTCAAATGGGACTAGATGCACGTCGTGCATATAGGCGGAGTGTGCTTATAACCGACGTGCATATAATTGGTGCTGACAGTAGTAGTACTACACTGTGTCTCAAAAAACATCTGAAACATTTTCGACTAACTTAAAGAAGAATTATCAGATTTTAATAATTTTTTTATATGAATATTCTTGAGAAACTAACCATCAAATAACAGTTTAGTTTCCCACCTCACCCATCGTCTGTTTTTGCATTACCTGAGGAATGCAGAACCAATTAAATATTGCATTTTTGCCCAGTGTGGTATCATTAGTTAATCTAAATAATGCACAAAACACATTTTGTTCACATTTTTGACATATTGGCTGACATTTCATCTAATTGTTTCCTTTTTCAACTGCCTGCAGTAAAATTGCTGGAAATGTCACCCCATTGTGCAAACACAGGCATGGAGACGATTTTTCCATGCATTTACAACAGCATCAATAATATTCTGCTCCAGACTAATCCAGACTTCACCAGTCGCTTCTTGAATTCATAAACAAAACATTTCTCGATGCTGTCTGGTAGACACACTGCGCTGCATGACAGTCAAACCTTGTAATCAACTGGTTGTTGGGGGTCACAGATGTGGATAGATAGAATTTATCAATTGATGTTTTTTCATTCATTTCAACACATATTTTGCTTGGTCATATTTCCCCAGGTAGTGCAGAACACATTGGATGAGGTGGTAACTTAAACAGTTATTTTATAACCAGATTTGTCATGAATATTTGTGGCAAAAATTATTAAAATCTGTTGATTATTTTCAAGCTATGATCGATAATATTAGATATGTTTTTTCATGTTTTTGTATGTTTTATCGCATATAGCACTTGGTCTGCTTTCCCTAGGTAGTGCAGAAGCAGACATTGGATGAGGCGGGAAACTAAATGTGCATTTGATGGCAAGTTGTGTCATGAATCTTCACACTAAAATCATTTGAATCGGATAATTTTTCTCCAAGTTACAATCGAAAATGTTGGGGATGTTTTTTATGACACTGTGTAGTAGCATGTTGTTGTGTTTGTAGTAGCTGTGTGCTGAGGTTGAGGGAATTGTTGGCCAAACAAATCAACATACCCAGTACAATGAATAAACTTTTTTATCACAGTTTCGTATTCATAACAGTAGTAGTAGTAGTAGTAGTATTGATAGTAGTAGTACACAGTGTTCAGAAAAAAAACGCTCATTCATGTTTCCTTTTTTATCTTCATTGAAAATGTTCAGATTTCCATAAAATTTATAGCGAATATCTAGGAGGAAACTAGTATTTCACCAGTAAAAAGTTAAATATTTTCTGCTACTGGTGACATCATGCTGACATCATATTTCCTCGTTTGTAAATTATGGGTTTTACCGTTAAAGACAGACATTTGAAAATGCTTGCGAGTCAGCAAGGGTTATGTAGCCGCAAGTTTGTGCTACATGTTTCTGGACAATGGACAGACAATGAAATATTGATGGAAAAAAACTTTTAAATAAAAGTAATTGATAGCGGGCTAGTGGTCATCCATGCGTTGATCCAGTGACGCAGTGCACATAAGCCTACACCTGCTAGCATCAACAAAGTTGAGGATCTCGGATTCAGCCAAGAAGATAAACCATGGAAACGGCTCACAATGAAAAATTGCATGATGAATTAGCATATTTTTTGGGCCAGTTAACACAATGACCAATTGATGTGTTTTAACATTTCACCAAATGTCTGTCTTCAGCGGTAAAACCCTTAATTTACAAACATGGAAATATGAAATCAGCATGACATCACCAGTAGCAAAGAATTTCTGACTTTTCTATTATCAGAATACTTGTTTCCTAATAAACATTCCCTGAAAATTTTGTGCAAATCTAAGCATTTTCCACAGAGATATAACATGAAACGTTAGTTGGTGTTTTTTTCTGAACACAGTGTAGTTGTAGTTGTGGCTGTAGTAGTAAATATCTTGTCCTACAGGTATGTGGGGACATTCATGGTCAATTCTATGACCTCAAAGAACTTTTCAAGGTCGGCGGTGATGTCCCGGACACAAACTATCTGTTTATGGGAGACTTTGTTGACCGTGGCTTTTACAGCGTCGAAACCTTCTTACTACTACTAGCACTCAAGGTAACTACAACACAGCCGTAATAATAGTTGTATTAGTAGTAGCAGCAGCAGTAGCAACCACCCATGTCAACTCAGCCTAGCCATCCCTCTGTGGGTAGGTGCGATGAGTACTAGTGATAGCTAGGCCCTAAACAGACAGAGCACATGTTGCACTGTTTGCATGGTCTTGCAGTGTAAACGGGTGTCTGAGTGAGGAAAAAGGAAACAAAGATCAGGGCTGTCGACAGGTTGCTATGCTCTCTGTTTGCTTGATTTTGTGGTCTCAGTTCCTCGATTCCATTTATTGCAAGAATAGCTGCGGATCTGGGTCAGGCCTGCAGCAAGTGCGAGCTGCAAATATGGGAAAAAGTGATTTTTTCCAAATGAATGACCCCTCAGCAACATGTAACCTAGCCTGTGTCCCGGCCATGTACGCAACAAGTCTGCATGCAAATTTTTGCCATTGTACATCATGCCATTTTGGAGTGATTCGTAGCTGTAACTCTCATAATTATATAATATGAAACTACGGATGAAACTATAGATGGTGTTCTGTTACACGGATAGTCCAATCTAAGGCATTCGTGAAAGGCTATTGTTGTTGTTGTTATTGTTGTTGTTTGCTATTGCTGTTGTTGTAGTTGAAATAGTATTAGTTGTTGTTGTGTTAGGTTCGCTATCCGGATCGTATAACTCTAATCCGGGGCAACCACGAGAGTAGACAGATCACTCAGGTCTATGGCTTTTATGACGAATGTCTACGCAAGTATGGGTCAATAACTGTCTGGCGCTATTGTACCGAGATATTCGACTACCTCAGCCTTTCAGCTATCATTGACGGCACGGTAAGTAGTAGTTTTAGTAGTAGTAGTAGCAGTAGCAGCACCAGCAGCAGCAGTAGTATGGGTCATTGACTGTCTGATGCTGCTCAGTACTGTATCAAGATATTTTACTACCGCAGCCGTCATTGGTGCCAAGGTAAATAGTAGTCCAAGTAGTCGTGGTAGTAGTAGTCGCATCAGTTGTAGCTGTTGTAGTAGTTTTGTGCAGTAGACAGAAAATGTAATTACATTTCTTGGTCAGAAGTTCAAATTTTAAAGTCACACAAGTTTTACATGGTCAGTGTGATCATTTTCAGCTCAGAGTGTGAAAGGTCTAAAAGCAACCTAAAGATCTAAAAGGTCGCTGCTTGATTCACCTTCCCCAGAGAGATAGAAGGCTGAGTTGACCTTGGCGTTGGTTACAATATGGCACAAGATGGCTTACCTGTTCGAAGACTGTGACCCATCCAAGTAGTAACCACCTAATAGTGACCCAATTAGGAGTTGAACGCATGAGCTCTTGACCTAATCATTATACCACTAAGCATCTAGTTATTTATTCTATGTATATGTATTAGTTATTCTCATTTGTGGGGTATATAAAGCTGCATTTTGGCTGGCCTAACAACCATGAACAAGTTTAGTGCACCACAGATAATTAGATACTCTATGTCGAAGCACGAAAAACAAATTTATTAGTATGTTGCATCAATACAACAAAACAACTCTTTCAAATTTTCTGTCTGCTGTACCGACAAACAGAAATTAACACTATTAGCTAAAAGTATTAAAACTATTAAAAGTATTATTATCATTGGCATATTTGTAATATATTCGGTGTTTCATTAAAAGGACTCCTTTTTGTTTTTTCATAATTCACTCAAGTGATGATCAATTTACACAAAATTTGTACCAGTTGTAGCTGAAGAAATACTAATTCAAAATATTGCAACAAAATATGGCACCTGATTAAATATTCTTTGCTAGTCCTAACGTAATGCTGACGTCGTAATGAGTCACGGGTACAAACTGGATAATCTCAATTGGTGCTGTCAGTTATTTCTTCAGCTACAACTGGTACAAAATTTGTGTAAATTGATCATCATTTGAGTGTATTATGAGAAAAACAACAAGGGGTCCTTTTTATGAAACACTGTGTATTAATCCGTGGCGCACTAAACTTGTTCATGGTTGTTGGGCCATCCAAAACGCAGCTTAACTTATTGTGATAGTTATTCTATGTGTGTTGATGTGTATTAGATATTCTGTGTTCATGGGGGTCTTTCTCCATCTATTCATACTTTGGATCAAATTCGTGCGATCGATCGCAAACAGGAAGTTCCGCATGATGGACCAATGTGTGATCTGTTGTGGTCAGACCCTGAAGGTTTGTAGGCCTATGTTTGTCTCTGTGTGTCGCTGATGTCTCTGCTACCCTTTACTTTACAATGTTCAAACAAACATTTTGCTTTTATTTTCACATTTCCAGTCCTGGTGATCTAAATTTTCAGTAAGGGCATAGAATAACTAACTGTTCCTATATATCAGACACTTGATGTAAGGACATGTCTTTGTTCAGAGCTGGCTATCTGTTGTTATGGAGAGCTTGGAATAGCTGACTGTTTAACTGTATTGCAGACACTCAGGGTTGGGGCTTATCTGCATGTGGGGCTGGTTATCTATTGCCTGATCTATCGGGGCATAGAATCGCTAACTGTTTCTATGCTGCAGACATGCAGTGCTGTGGCATATCTCCATCTGGAGTTGGCTATTTATTGCCTGATAGATTAGGCATAGAATAGCTGACTGTTTCTGTGTTGCAGACACACAGGGAAGGGTGTGTCTTCTTGTGGGGCTGGCTATCTATTGTCATGGAGGGCATAGAATACCTAAATGTTTCTGTATTGCAGGCATACAGTGCTGGGGCATGTCTTCACAAGTGGCTGGTTATTTATCGCCTGATTGATTGGGGCATAGAATAGCTAACTGTTTCTGTGTTGCAGACACTCAGGGCTGGGGCGTATCTCCGCGTGGGGCCGGCTATCTATTTGGCTCAGATGTGGTGCAACAGTTCAACACAGCTAACAGTGTGGAGCTAATCTGTCGAGCGCATCAGCTTGTGATGGAGGGCTACAAATGGCACTTTAATGAAACAGTGCTCACCGTGTGGTCTGCACCCAACTACTGCTACCGGTCTGTAGTAGTAGTTGTTGTAGTAGTATTGTAGTCCTGGTAGCAGCAGTGGTAATAGTCATAGGAGTAGTTGTAGTAGACATTGTTGTCATTGTACCACTCTGTAGCAGCATAGAATAACCAACAAGCAGCTGGCATAGTAGTAGTAGTAGTTGTTGTTGTTGTTGTTGTACTAGTAGTAGTAGTATAGTTGATGGAGGGGTACAAGTCACACTTTAATGAAACCCTACTGACTGTATGGTCTGCACCAAACTACTGCTACCGGTGTGTAGCAGCATAGAATAGCTAACAAGTACTTGTTCTTTTGTTAGAGGTGCACCGATTATCTTTGTGGACTTGGTATATTTTAGTGCTGTACCTGTTAACCGATCTTGACCATTTATAGTTGATAACCCGTGTTGCAAAAATAAAAAACCCAACCTGATGTATTCTTTGGGGGCCTTATTGGATTTTTTGGTTTTCAGGTTTCTGGGTTTTTGGTTGTTGTAAAAGACACGACTTGATGGGTTATGGGATTTATATGGCATTTCAGTTGGTTAATTTATACAAATTTCTATTTGCTCCCCACAGCCAAAATATACCCATATTTGCAAATTTGTAGGTTTAAATTTTAAAAAAAACTTAACCATGATAAAACATTTCATTATTTGTGGAATAGGAACCTATAATTGGGTTAAGTTTGGGGTGGTTTTTTGGGTTGGGTTTTTGAAGGTATTTTTGGGTATCCACCTGGGTGTCTCAGCCTTGCTGATAACTAAAGATCCACGGATAGATGGCCATAGAGAGTGAAGTGCATTGTGGGATGGCATTGGGATTATGGCCTTGGCCTTGATGTTTGGCCTTGGTCATCTGACCTTGGTTTTGAATGTGGTGCCGTTGTTAACGTCACTGCGGTTTGGGCTGAATTATGTAACTTGAAATGCAGCCCATCACCAGTCCTTAGCTGGACTGTGAAACCTGGATTTCGGTCCATCACTAGTTGTTCATCCCGGTGTTGTTGTAGGTGTGGCAACGTTGCAGCTATCCTAGAACTTGACGAACATCTTCAGAAGAACTTCACGATATTTGAAGCTGCCCCACAGGTCAGATGAGTAGTAGTAGTAGTAGTTGTTGTTGTTGAACAATTGTGGAATGCAGTTTAGGGGCCTAATTTACAAAACATTGTAAAACGTTCGTAACATACTCATAAAATCGTTGCATTTTCTTCGTATCTTTGTCATAAATCAATAAGTTATGATTGTTTTAAGATTGTTTTTACGACAGTCTTATGACAATCATATTATGTTACCTAATCGCACTGTGTATGCATACTGGATGGATATTTTTCATTTTGTTATTTCGCTTAGTTTTGAGTGAAATATTTCTCCCTGTCTGCTGTAGCTACTGAGCTGTAGATATAGAGGTCCCTTTCCACTCTACACTGGACCTGGTTATTGCTTAGATGGGTAACTTGTCAGCACATCTGGTATAAACCGTCTGGATATTTTCTTCGGCATTGGTAAATCAAGTTTCAGCCTGCTTGGCTGGGTTGATGTGGAGGTACGTTTACCTGAAAGAGGTGTAACTGTGATCTGATCTTATATGGCAGGTGACACTTCATAGCTCTGAGTTGGGTTCACTTGAGGAGCTGTGGTCACTAGTATCTAGTACCTATTGCTACACATTTCTCCGTGGCACGGTGTCTCTGTCTGTCTGTCTGTCTGTCTGTCTGTCTGTTGGATAGGGGACCATGGCCCATTTTCTCGCAAATTATTTATACTTCCACTTTTTAATTTGTTCTGCCGCCCTTGTTTTAGTGTGATTGCAACATGCAAGCAATAGTCAGAAAAAGGATTCATTTTGTCCTGGAAAGTCGGAGAAAAGTCAGGGAAAGTGAATTCTGCAGAGTAGTAGGAACCATGGATTTGGGAGTCAGACCACTGTGCAAATCGTTCAACTGCAAATTGCGGACAAACTTTCTGTCCTGTGCTGCCGCCTGGTGAATACGTACGATTAGTTGGATGGGTTTACTTGCCAGAGCAATTCCGCTTTTTGCCATATTACTTTGGTGTTTGTTTCTGTACTGGGACGTTGTGCAATTTGGTTGTTGTAGGAGCAGCGTGGTATACCAGCAAAAAAGCCTCAAGCTGACTACTTTCTATGAACAGAAAATTGCTATATAGATTCGTACGCTAACGATTATACGGAGGGTGTGCCAATAAAAAACCAGGCTTGACAAGAGCCAGAGCGGGGCCTGGGAAACATTTTCTTGTTTTTACACCCATAAATGGGGTGTTGTTTGGGGAGCAGGCTAGCGGGCTAATATGTGTGTTCATGTGTGTTAGATATTCTGTGTTCACGGTGATATGCCACAGCTCCAATTTTTGTCTTATTAAAGTTTAAATAGTTGTAATTTTTGACTCGGACAAACTACTGTAATGAAATTCACAGCAGGATATGCGGCTTGAATCCTTCTCTATAGACATTGCTTATCTGGTGGTGAAAACTGTTGCAATTCCGACTGGAGATATGGAGTGTTTTCGAGGGAATTGTGTTTTTATTGGTTCACCCTGTATGTGCTAGTTATGTTAAATCAATTGTGCACCAGTTAGTACTACCAACTGTGGTATGATTACGGATGCACTGGTTTATAGCAAATGGAGGTCGTCCATACATGACGTCACACGATATTAAGGAAAATTAACCCCCTCTCTCCCTTCTGCACATTTTGATACAATGCTTCGAACCCCTCCACATCAAATTTGATGGCACAAAATTTTAACCCTCTTCTCCTGCCTGGGAACCTGAGGTGTGTAGCTTATTGGGTTGAGTTTTGGTATGATAATGTACAAATTATATTCGCTATTAAAATTGTTTGTTGTCGAATTAATTCAGAAACATCGCATAAAAGTATAACCACAAGTTCCTAAATGATCCTAGGCCTATTCGACCTGCCACGTATGGCAAGTTTGCGACATAGTTTGGCTGTCCATCGTGCCTTCCCACAGATGTGACGTCATGCTACCTTAAACCCCCCTCCCCTGTCACGCGTCGTCACAGTAATGTGAACTCCCTCCGCTCTCGGAGCATGACTCACATATTTGTCATAAAACACGTGCTTTTTTTGCATACAGAATGCTACAAATTTGCATGTGACTGGTGACCTAATCATATAGTACACTGACTGTTGTTGGCTGATATGAATTGATTTATTCCGGACTACTCAGTATTGAATAAATGATGTGTCATGTAACACTTTTATTAGAAGATGGTGTTCACCTGGTCACTATTTTCCACAGGCGTCATGGTGGCGGGGGAGGGGGCAAATTTCCCCTAGTAAATTTTAGCCAGTTGACTTGAGAAATTTTCTTTCAAACATACATAATTCATAGCTAGGAATGTATCATTTGGGGGAGTTGGTATTTTGGAACAAAAATGAAATTTTGAGCGCCCATTTACTTGCCCCCTCCCTATACATTTTTTAGTATTGCCCGTGCCCCACAGCTATGGCTAATAGCTTTTGGTGGTTCGCTATTAATACTAGCCACAATTTTACTGGGTGGTCCAGAGAAAAAAACGGCACAAACTTCACAGCACCGCATTTTCTTAAACCTTATGTCACAAAGTCGTGCAGTTTTCAGCAAAATATTTAGGCATAAATTGCTAACGTGACAAAGGCCAGTTTTCGAGTGCATCAATTAAATATTTTTTGTTTAGCAGCTGCTGTGTGAACGATTCAAAAACAATATTAATATCTACAACTTTCATCTTTATTCTTTAAAGCAAGTTTGCGAGAGAAATAAGGTTTGCACCAATCACATTTTTTGGTCTTCTGACTATCGGTCTGTTGTTCTTGTAGTAAACACAATGACACTGTTTCTCCCGACACTGGACAATGGACTTATTTGCCAGCAGCAAAACAATGTTATCGCTCATTCACATGTGGAAGGAGCGGCATCGTTCACTGACTACAAAAATCCGTATCTAACAGGCCTTAGGAAATTACTGCATGCAGCCAAAATCCGGACTCCAGAGCCCTCGAGGCATTCAATATGAAATGGTGGACGCATCTGCTGCAAATCAAATGGCACCATTATTTGTCGTTGCATAGGGCCTAGTGATGATTCAATATCGTGATTTCAATTTCAATACAATATTTTACACGAATCACAATATCAATATTTTAAGATAATAAGTAGGCCTATGTAAATTTTATATTATTACAGGACCCCCGTCTCGGTTCACCAACTTGTCTTGTTCTTTCCTGATGTGTATGGCTTCCCTGATCCATCGGTCCAACCTGTTGCTTTCATTTCGACGAAGACAGCAGCGGTTGCCGAAACGTCAACACGAACAATGAATACAAAGGTTGCATCTTGATAAATTTGTCAACTTATAAAATTACCTTTCAACCTATGAGTCTATTCAAAAACAGCTGGAACAGGTGTTTTGGACGCCGGCGTTTGGGCACCACTGGGCGCCGAGACATTTGAACACTTGAACATTTGGGTGTCGCCGTTTAAACGCCAGACGTTTGAGCGCCGAGCCACAAGTCCACAGTTAATAGGATTTTTTTTAAATATGCATGTTAGTGGCCAGTTATGACGCGTACTTAACGCACAAATTACGCAGAATTCACCCAGCATTTAGTCACAAAACAATGATCTGGTTTGTCACTTGACGACGAGAACGCACGTACGACGACGACGTATATGATGACGACGCAAAACGTGACGACCAGGAACATCGAGATGCCACAGCGGGGCCAGGGAAACATTTTCGCAAAGCCACTCTGAGAATTTTTTTTTTAATTTTGCTTTTCAAAATGGCGCATTCTGGTGCACTTTGTATTTACGAGCGACGTCGGGGCCCCAAACGTCGCGGGGTCCAAGGTAACTTACCTTTCTTCCCCCCCCCTTGACGGGCCTGGTGACGACAATGTATGATGATGACGACACACGAGAAAGAAACGTGACGACGACCATGACGAAAAAGCGAGACATCGACAAAGAAGCGACGCACGACGAGACGTGTGACGCTAACACATGACGATGTAAGATGACGTCACGCGACGATCGACGAACGACGACTGATGACGACAACGATGACTATTAAGTGCAGCAGAAAGTTTCTGTTACAAAGCTAATAAAATAGTATTTGCCATTTGCCAATTTAATTATGATTAAGATTTTAACTTCAACGATATGCAAATTAATTTCAATAACGTGCCAGTCACAAAGCGTGAGCGACTAAATGTCACGTACCCATCCATGGCAAACTATCATCTCCAGCTCCTTTCCACCACTATGGCAATTAGATTAAAGTTCGTAAGCAGGATTTCCAGTTGATTGAGTTGTTTATTTGTAGTTGATATGCCTAGCCTATAGGCCTAGGCGCTCTAATGTAACGACTGTTGTATAACGACCGTTAATTTGTTAAAAAGTTGCTTTCCTGCGCAATTTAACATTCTTTTGTTGCTGTTGTTTTACAAGGCAGCGAACATATAAGCGCATCCACTATTTAACAGCAATTATGAGAACAGCCACATATGTCGAATTTCATTTGCGGTTTTACTTGTATAGGGCCTATACGGTCGCCATTTTCCCAAACCCGAACCAAACCTACGTAGGCCTACGCGTCAACCGATGATCAGCAGCCAACGACGCCCTGTTTGCCCATTGGTCAGTTCGTCAGAACTAAACCGAATCATTTCAGTTCAGTTACATCGCTTTGGATACGTGAGTGTCAGGCGGCTGTGTTGATCTGTGCTGCTGCAGTAGCAGCAGCAGCAGCAGTCGTAGCGGACTGATCTCCAGCTGTACGTGAAGTCTTCATAACGATCACTCGCTCCAGCTTGACTTTCTTCGGTATGTAGACGCAGACGTCCTTCTCAGCCGTGAAACGGTAGCCGCCCTTGCCAGTCAACCAGTGCGTCCGGATAAACTCATTGTCCTGTTAGAAACGCGCACACGTTGAAAGCAGATTTGTATACTGCAACAGAATGCTATGCAAAAACACGCACTATGCGACGTAAATGAATTGAACTGAACCAGTTGACACGGTTTGCTTAAAACACTCGGAACATTTCCAGAAATTCAAAAGACCGAAGAAGATTATTGGAGAAAGCACTGAACGCAACATGCTATACTGAAATAATTTTTTTTCGCTAATAATAATAAATTTGCAACTACGTACAGGTGTCATCTAATATGCCTAATTGTGACATAGTAAAGAATTTTAAAACGCAAAACAGCTCAGGACTCTGCGAGGGACGAGTGGAGTTTACTGGGCGCCTTAGGAATACACCTAACCCTAACTCTAAACCCTAACCCTACACCTAACCCTGACCCTACACCTAACCCTAAACCCTAATCCTAATCCTAACCCTATTGGTAGTTATACGGTATATATGTGAAATAATATGCGCAATGTATTCCTATGGCGCCCAGTAAACTCCACTCTACCCCTCTGCGAAAAAAGTGAAGCCTGCGTAGTAACGTGCAAAATATTTGCGAGCGCAGTTACTTAACATTTAAAAACATAAACTTACCGCTTACGGTTAGATCGGTTTCGCGCCTGGCGACTACTGCGTACTGCGCATGGTAGTGTGTCTATTATAGCGACTGTCGCAGTTTCATCATTACGCCAATAACACCAAAAATTCTGTTTCTATGAAAAAAAAACTTTTTTACTCAATTACGACAAGGATAGAATTTCTTGAACCCTTGCTCGCATGGACTATAAAAATAAACTATAAATATGCAGTTGAAAAATGTTCAAGTTTTCTAGGAGTAAACAGGCGATTCTTCGTTCGACCAAAAATCGACCCTCTCAGAATCGAAACAGTCACATCTGACCTGAATACTAAAAATATTTCAGCTTATAACAAATTTAATGTAAGCCTATAAGTTTACTCATCGCCAATGCCGTCGCGGGTCACGAAAAATGGGGGGAAATTGCAATTTTCCGACTGAAGCGATTCTGGGTGCTCCAAATTTTAATTTTGCTTCCTAACTCTTCAAAACGGTCAATTTATACCTTTAAATTTTATGCTTTTGGCACAAAAAAAATTTCTGACAGGTTTTTTTGCGCGGAGGTTGGGGACCAATACATATAGAACTAATATACATGTAATAGGTAAATTGGTGTGTGGTGGTAGCTACGCATGCTGCACCGCACTGAAGCCTGTTTGCT
>Ga0209671_1004861_pt1 | contig 13448 bp, 11 predicted proteins | sample WorMetHERISLAND2_2_FD_187401 | JGI IMG/M metagenome (GOLD analysis project Ga0209671, IMG submission 187401) | Marine gutless worms symbiont microbial communities from Max Planck institute for Marine Microbiology, Germany - Olavius geniculatus... | ecosystem: Host-associated > Annelida >... | reverse complement strand
GAGAAATAAAAAGGTAAGCAGAAGAATAGGCGACGGGAGAGGAGAAATTCTTCGTTCAAGCAATTAACCGTTAAAATAAAATACTGTAATAGTTAAATAGTAAATGGTCCAAATACGTTTAAAAAATAAAAATTATATGTGTTTTTAAAACTTTTTTTTTACTTTTATAACTTTCTGTATTCTACAGGCGGATCCCATAAACGTCTTGGGCCCGGAGTAATTTGCCTCCTACTTTCCATCTCGACGGGACTGGGAGCATTAATTTACCCGTTAATTAATGCATTAAAAAAATTAACGCATTGCGTTAATGCGTTAAAAAAATTAACGCCTTGACAGCTCTAGTTTTTAGTTTTGTATTGTATGAATATTTCCTTGGTTTATATTGTATTAGTGCGTATATCTGCATAAGGATATGTATTATTGTTATTTAGGTTTGTTTGTTGATAGTTTAATTTTTCTGTTATTTTCTATCGTCATTGTCACTGCCAGTGATTGCCTGGAAAATGTTGAGCTGGTCATAAGACTCTACTCAGGGCTGGAGGCTTTGTGGTGCAATGGTTAGGACATGATTTTGACTCTCAGTTGGGTCGCTATCAAGTGGTTACTAATTGGATGGGTAAACCATTTCAGTAAATAGCTAACACCAAGGTCGACTCAGTCTTCCATCTTTCCGGGATAGGTGAATCGAGTATCAGCATGTTTTGCTAGGATAAAGGCTGCATTCACACGGACATGAGTACGAGTACGAGTACAGGTCCGGGTTTTTGTTTATGGCCTGTAAAAGCTTCACTCGTATGAGTGGAACGTTCATGGTCACTTGTACAAGCACATAACTCAACACATGTCAGCCATATTGAATGAAATTGAATTGAGGAAATGCTTTGCCATTAAAACAACAATATTCCATCACATTGCTAACAATTTTACCAACCGCGCACCTCTAACGATGAACAGTTTTACAATGACATCAGTTCTGATGTGAAATATGCGCCGCAGCTTTGATGAATTATATTAGTGCTATTCATGGGCAGTTTACTTCGCACGTGTTTGATAAAAACACGACCTGCACAAAAACTACTACAAGTGAAATTTACAGGTAACCTGTACTTGTATGTATCTGAACGGCCGCCATTGAAATACATGCAAACTCGTGTTTGCCGTAACTTGTATACGGGAACTCGTACAGTGCCGGACTCCTACTCGTGTTTGTGTGAATGTAGCCTAAGGCAGGGCAGATTTACTTGTGTTGCAAGGCAGGAGGCACTCCATAGCTGTGAGATTTGTTCACACCTTTCACCCTTAACTGTAGTCGTCCTTACAGCACTCACAGCCCCTCGTCCTCTAATAGACACCATTCTGAGATTAATGACTGTCTGGAGTTTGAGGGGAGATTATTAAAAATGTCATTACCTTTACATATCCACATTTATAATTGACAGTTCTCACAGTTTTAGGCTTAGGTTCGTTATTTTGTGTTTCATGCATTTGTTTTTTCTGTAAAGGTTTAATTTTTGTGTTGCGTTATTACTGATATGTGTTTGTGTGCATTCTGCCTGGAAAGACCTCCCCGAAATGACCTATTATAATAATAATAATAATAATAAGTGAACATTTATATAGTGCACTATCATTTAGAAGAAATCTCTAGTGCGCTGAATGCGTTATCAGTACATCAGAAACAAAAATGATTTAAGGAAACGTTTGAAAGTGTCCAGATTGAGTGTGTGATCATTCAGGTATGTCGGGAGACTGTTCCAAGCTGACGGGCCAGCAAAAGAGAATGCCCTTCTGCCAGCTGTTGTAAGTCTGTAACGAGGAACGGCAAGTTGTCCATGGACAGCAGAACGCAGATGACGACGGCCAGGCAACGACGTGATCAGCAAGCACATCTCCGACAGATATGGTGGTCCCATTCCATGCAGACACTTGTAGACAGACAAGCATAGCTTGAACGTGACACGCTCTGGTACATCCAACCAGTGTAGGATTTCATGTCGGACGTGCGACAGACCGTGGTCAAACTTCCATGTGTTTGTAATGACACGCGCTGCCGAGTTCATTACGCGCTGCAGCTTGTCAGTCACCACCTTCGATGTGCCAGTCAACAGACCATTGCAATAGTCTATACGACTCGTGACAAATGCGTGGACTAGAGTCGCCACGGACTCATCGTCGAGTGACCGTCGAACTCGGCGCAGCTGACGCAACTGGAAGAAGCACTTAGAGCTGACGGCAGTAACGTGCTTATCCAGACTCAGATCCGGCGTGACGACAACTCCAAGTACTCACACAGCATCAGCGACGTCGACCACGTCGTTTCCCAGTGTCAGTCGTCGTGCACTCTGGCAGTCGGTCGAGGTTGCTCCCAGTGCCCGTCCACAACCACTCCGTTTTCTCCATGTTGAGTTTGAGGCGGTTGGTGGACATCCAAAAGCTGATTGCTGTCACACAGCGCTCAAGAGCCGCAACAGCTACGGATGGTCAGATCTTCTCTGACGTTGGAGGCTGCGAAGACACTGGTGCACGCATTCGTCAGCAGCCGTCTTGATTACTGCAACAGCCTGCTGTACGGGATCGGTGACGGTCTTCTGGCGAAACTGCAGACTGTCCAGAATGCAGCAGCGCGTGTCGTGACCGGAACTAGGAAGTTCGACCACATCACTCCAGTGCTGCGTCAACTTCATTGGCTTCCGGTCCGCCAGCGAATCACCTTCAAGATGGCGATGATTACCTTCAAGTGCCTTCGTGGTCTGGCGCCGTCATACTTGGCAGATGTGTGCAACCCGGTCTCGTCTGTCGTCGGCAGGTGGCAGCTGCGGTCGGCAAACAGCGGGGCACTCATCGTGCCGCGCACAAGGACCACGATCGGTCGGAGGGACTTTGCCGTGGCTGGCCCGGCCACTTGGAACAGCCTCCCCGTCGACCTGCGGACTTCATCGCTGTCCAGAGATACATTTGCGAAAAAACTTAAAACTCATTTATTTGGCTGCGAGCGCTCTTGAGGTCTTCTGTAATTGGGCGCTATACAAATTGACGTATTCATTCATTCATTCATTCATCATAGCGGCGCATGTACATGCAAGGCGTTCCGACCAATATCCGAAGACTCACAGCACAAAGAGCAACGATCCGGACCACAATCGAATCGTTCAAAATACAAGCACGCAAAAAGTTTGAGGAACGTTTACAGATTTCGTGCATACTTTTTCTGACATAATAAGAATCAAATCTGTTTGGCTGAGTCGGTTTCTAAGTTTACATGTCACGCAGACACTATATGTCACGACACGGAAAGAAACTCCAGAACAAAAAAAAATTACATATAATTGGCTACAGACCTGTCATTACGACAGTGTGGTATAGCAAACAATAGCACTGTTGAATCGCAATAAATTTGTTGCAGTGTATGTGTATTAAATGCAGCCACGATGTTGATTTGATGGAACCCCGGGGGCGTCCATCCCCTTCAACGCCAGGAGGCAACTCCCCCAACTCGGACGCCCTTCTTTTCCCCTTTCCCAGCCCCTCCCTGTCCGTTTCTCCCCTTTCCCCTTGAATCCAGCTAGAGGGTCTGGGAGAGCGCTATAAGCTCCCCCAGTTGGGTCTGGGGCGAAGCCCTAGCTGCCAGCGATTTTTGGACATTTTGAGCGTGAAAGAACGCGCTTTGATGCTATCTCAAAAGCCTAGTTTGGCATAAATAAATTTTTAAAATCATGGACTTTTTGCGAAATTCTGTCAAACTGTTTAGGCTCATTATACGTTTCTGCATTACATGTACTATGTGCATAAATAGCCTAGTAAAAAGAGTAAAACGAATGGTGCATCAACTATGTATGCTGACGGTAGAAGCAGTTAATTGTCACTGGTCATATTGTGCATGAGCGTTCATGGTTTACGCTATGAAACAAAACGTTATGAATATAATCAAAATACCTTATCTTAAATTAAGCTGAAATGCTTTCTTGCTGAACCTGCTGTCGTTTCGTGCTTCTAGCTTCTATCGTCGCGCTCTGCGCCAGTCCAGAGTCCAGACTATCCACTGTCTGGTTATGGACGTGATGCTAGAATTAAGACCAGCCACTAATGATAGGCCTAACTGCCTTTCGGAACACGGAAACATTGTCCTGCGCTCAGTGGTGTAGTTGAGGGGGCATCGTCTCTCTTCCCCTTCTTTTCTCTTTCCCCTTTTGTCCCTCTTTCTTTATTCCTCTTTTTTCCCTTTTCCTCCCTTTCCCTGTCCTCTCCTCTTCCTCTCCCCTCCTTTCCCTTAGAAGCAGGATCCCCTAAAATCCAGCCAGGGAGGTCAGTGGGAGCGCTGTGAGCTCCCCCATCAGCAGCGGAGTCTGGGACTCAGCTGAAATCGAATTTGGTGCATGTTAGCTTTAAAAGATGAGATCTGGTGGCAACAATTTCAGTTATTTTTCGGAGAATAAACTGACCAAGTTGGCAAATTAAGTGCAGTTTAAACACATGTTTATGTTTTGTCTGGAGGATTAGGGGGCTCCCCCGCTGTTCAGTTCCCCCTGTCTTTCCCCATCATTTCACGTGTCCGCAAGTCTGTTCAAAGCAACTGCTGTCGCTGCTAGTCGTCCTGTCTCTGCTGCTGCTGCTGACGCGCGTGCCAAAGCGGTCGTCAGAACAGTGCATCGCCCTGCCAGCGTGATGACTAATGAGCCCCCCTCTCTCTCCCTGAGATGTACCTATGGAGTACGTCCAGTGACAGATCCTGACGGCCAAGAATGTCAGTTCGAGCTTGTATTAAAGCTGTATAGTCAAACAGCCACTAACTATAACACGGTATGACATTCTCGAAGCGCTATTTGCGTTAAAAAGACCTGTATTGATAGTGGCATTTTACAGAGATAAATTCTTCTCTGTCCAGCCGCTAGGAGATGCATACCCCATCCCCCTGGATCCGCCACAGTAAGAGACATAAATTAACCAATTGGAAACTCATACCAATACCAAAGTTGGGCCTTTATGCAAAGACTGGTTTAACCTGAAAAAACCCAAAACCCCCAAAAGCAAAAAAACCACCACCACTAGATTGCACTTTTTAAAAGACCAGGCTTTTTGCAACCCTGATTACAGACAATACACACATCAAAATACACTGAAACAATGTTACAGCAAGCATAGTTGTGGGGAGAAAATATTCAAGAACTTTTCAGGGACATTCAAATACTGTATGGTATGTTTCCAAACTTATTCCAGCAATGTTTTTCCACACGACATGAAGTCTGAGTATTAATTGTTTCTGGCATCCTATGAAAACCACTAACAGCACAAAATTAGCGTTACCAACTGCTGTGTCACAGTGCAGCAATGGTTCAGTAAAAACTATGGTGTTTTGGGGGGAAAATACTGTACATTGTGCACAGAGCTTGAAATATTTACAGATGACAATGGTAATAATGATTACAAGCTACAGAAATTCAAGAACTTTCCAAACTCTGTGACATTAAATTCCAAAACTTTCAAGATCCAAGTCAGTCCTCAAGGAGTTTCCAGGTCCTGAAGAAATGATGCTTTTTCAAGATATTTCAAGAAACTGTGGCCATCCTGCAGGCAATGTTCTTATGGCTCCATCTTCAAGTTATGATCGATAATGTCGGGGATGTTTTTTCACGTTTTTGCATATTTCAATGCATATTTCGATTGGTCTTTATTCCTTTGGTAGTGCAGAAGCAAACATTGGGTGAGGTGGGAAGCTGGATGGTCATTTGATGGCAAGTTGTGTCAGGAATATATTATTCACTCCAGAAATTATTAGAATCTGATGACTTTTCTTGAAGATACAATCAAAAATGTCAGGGATGTTTTGTGAGACACAGTGTACATCAGCTAACATCAGCACATCATTCGCCACATGAGATTATTCAAACATGTCCTCATGCCCAAACTGACTGTGATGCTTTTTTGCTCACCTTATTGTTAATGGAACATTACAGCTTTGTCTGCATTTGAAACTATACAATGTGAAAACCAAACAGCTCAATCTCCTGCCAACCGCAGTCTATCTATGTGCAAGGATTTAAAATAATAAACCTCAGCACTTGATTACTGTATCAAGTTGAAAGTTGCTGACAAGCTAGCGTAATGAAAAAAAACCACTGGTGCATAAGTTACAGATCTCAAATTTACAAAGAGACAAAATGTAATGCAAATAACAGTGCATAGTACCAGAATGTCAGCTGAGAGTAACCAAAAATTTTCAAGGTTGGAGGTTTGGTATTGTTCACTGCTAAAACCGTGACTCTTATTTGCCTTTCCGGGACTTTAGTACACGGTGTGTACTTTTGGACCATTATTCACTGTTATACACTGTGTCTCAAAAAATCCCAAACATTTTCGATTGTAACTTGAAAAAGGATTATCACATTTTAATAATTTTTGGTATGAATATTCCACAGACAACTTGCCATTAAGTAAAATGTTCAACTTCCCACCTCAACTAAAGTCTGTTTGTGCACTACCTGGGGAAAACAGAACCAACAAAATATTGCTTTTTTACCAAATGCAGTATTACTGCTTAATTTAAATAAAGCACAAAAACGTATTTGTTAACTTTCTTGACACTGTGGCTGACATTTCATCCAATTGTTTCGTTTTTCAACTGCCTACAGCAAAATTGCTTGAAATATTGGCGCGTTGTGCGAACACAAGCATGAAGACGCTTTCCACATTCGTTGACAGCAGTATCAATAGTTCTGCTTCAGACCAATTCAGACTTTACCAGTCACTTCTTGAATTCATAAACATTCTTAAACGTCATCTGGTAGACACACTGCTGCATGATAGTCAGACCTTGTAATCAAATGGCTGTTGGGGGCCAGAGATCTAGATAGATATAATTTACTGAAGTTTTTTTTCATTCATTTCAATACATGATTTGCTTGGTCTATTTTCCCCAAGTAGTGCAAGAGCAGAAGTTGGGTGAGGTGGGAACTTAAACAATCATTCAACAGCCAGTGATGTCAGAAATATTTCGACCAAAAGTTATTAAAATCTGATGATGGTTCTTCAAGTTATGATCGATAATGTCGGGGATGTTTTTTCACGTTTTTGCATATTTCAACGCATATTTCGATTGGTCTTTATTCCTTTGGTAGTGCAGAAGCAAACATTGGGTGAGGTGGGAAGCTGGATGGTCATTTGATGGCAAGTTGTGTCAGGAATATATTATTCACTCCAGAAATTATTAGATGACTTTTCTTGAAGATACAATCAAAAATGTCAGGGATGTTTTTTGAGACACAGTGTACATCTCAAATTTACAAATGGACAAGATATAATATAACATGAACCAGAAGATACAACAGGAATGAAACAAAGGATATCCCCAAGCTGGAAATCCCGGAGGTCCATAGCCTTTGTGTCCTGCAATGGTGAGTCGAGACGTTTCACCCTGTCTCATCGTCAGGCAGCCTTCATCCCATCCTGCAACAAGAAAACAAGGAAACAGGTAATTAAAGTGTGAACTCATACAGTGCATACTCAAAAAAAATCTCTGACATTGTTCAACTTACTGGTAAGATATATAAGAAAATATTTGTAGAAATGAGGTCCATGAAATCTATGAACAACTTTTAAAAGTTCATTAAAGAACTTGAACAGTGGCATTGTGGCAAGGATAGGGAACAAAGGGTAACTGGCTCTTCTACATTTTTGACTGTCCAAAAATAGTTGAAAAATTTTTATCTGAAACCTTTCTTCCAAAAATGCCAAAATTGGGGCTCATAAACTCCCATATTGGGAATATTTGATGTAGAATCAACACTTTGAGAACGCATAATCTCCTAAGTTATAATTTGCAACTGACTGTTGGAATTCAGTCTAAAGTTTGCAGCGTCTGTCAGAAGATTGCAGCTTTCTGGCTTATCTACAGAGTGGGCCATAAAAAACCGTTCCCTATATTATTTTGCTTAAAATGCTACTGCATTTGTTTATAGGTATAAAATGACACACAATAAAAATTGCTAGTTTGTGCTGCACATATTGACATCAAAACCTAATGAGTATGTCAAAATGTTATTAAAAAATAACACGATAGAATCAAAGCACCCCAACTGTATTATATCACAATGGCGAAACATAAATAGAAATACTTGCTTGCATATATGTCTAAGTAAAACAGCGAAAACTTCATACAACAACAAAACAGTCAAGTAAACAAATGTTCAATGTACCCTTCTGAATCTCTCTCGAAATTTTGCTGGACCCAGGGTTGCCTTCCTGGCTGCATATTAGCTCCGCTAAACACTCGATATTCTGTGTTGTTCAGATAGACTACTTCCGTCCACTGCCAACCTTTTGAGAAATCGAGTTCATCTTGTCAATTTTGCGCAAAAGATCTTTAACAAAACTGACCATCCAATTCTTGTTAGGAAACTCTTTACAAATGCATTTAGTGCCCCATCCCTTTTGTTGGCGAACGAGTTTGATCGACGCTTTATCTCGTACATTAAATGACGTTACACTGTTTTGCGCATTGTGTTAACTGTAGAGTTGGGTTGCTTTCATTTATTATATCCCATTACGAAATTATTGAAAATATTTGTACAAAATTTGCACATGTTACTCAGAATTGATTATATTTCAACGTGCATTGTTCACTTTAAATGTATATTACTCTTGGAAGACATAATTAACTGACATGTAGAGGGACGGTTTTTTATGGCCCACTCTGTACTTTTTTGACCATGGCACTGCTGACAAAAAACCAAGCTCTTCAGAAAAGTGTTTAGATTTTAGTCATTTGCCTTTTACAGGATATTAAAAGTTCCATTGGGGTTTTCACATACAAAAGCTGTTAACAAAATTATGACCAAATAACTAAAAACATTCTATATGTTCCACCATATGACAACATTTTCTATAAATCACAGAAAAATTCACGAATTGCAATTAATATTCAAAACTAAATACTATCTTCCACTTTAACTACACAAAAAAAATATCAACAGCTTTGTGTGGTGTGGATTTTTGTAATTTTTGGTTTTTTAGTTTTTATAATTTTTGTTTTTTAAACAGCCCAATAACCTAGATCTTTAAAACAACTCTTCAGCCATAAATAATGCTGCATCACCTGCAATTACTTGCCCAACGCCTGCTTGAAAAGTGAATGGCTTCTGTCCCGGATCTTTTGTGCTATGCAAAGACAACATTTGACAATAAATTAGCAAGAACAACAAAAAATAGTGTAAGACATGATGACAAATCAAACAGTAAACTCTGTGAAATCTCAAGTATGCAGAGAAGTGTAGAAGAATGGATGACTTTAATGAATTCATTCCGGTTATATCTCAAACAATTCACGTACCAAAAAGCCAATAGTCATTAACAGACACAGTGAGTACAAGCTGAGAGTCGGAAGATTATAATATGTAGAAGCCAGTGAGCTTCCCTTTGAAGTTAAAAGTCGCATTTAAACAATACTGACACTAACCCTAACTAATGACCCCCCAATCCTAACCCTAACAAACTCTGACCCGAAAATGGAAAATATGCAAAAATGGTGAGTAATTTTATTTTCGCTGTAATAAATGTGTCAGAGATAAATGTTGCAAAAAAGAAAAGTTCATTGTGCTACTTTACTTTTTGACAACGTCTAACTTTAACTGACACATTCGTTACGACAAAAAATTATTATAATGCGTAAGAAAAAACTTCCAAAAAATGAGAAAAAAATTCAGCATCAGAACGTCACTCAAATTTGTACAGAATGTTCCCTAGCTGGCGATTTAAATAAGAAATTTGAGTAATGCTCATGAGATGCGCGAAAGCCTATAGTAGTTCCATTTTAGTAGTTTAGCTGAAAATTGAGGTGTTCATGCTAAGTTAATATACAAATACCAAATTCTCTATCTGGATTGAATGACAGTTCTGTGGCGCCACCTTGTAAATGATAGACTTGTGTCGCAACCCGAAATCGCCAAAAAAATCCATAAACCCCTTATTTTGGCGTTCAAGGTCATTCAAGGTCACTGAATTCAGCGCCAATCGAGAGCCAGTGTATGACTTCCTATTAGTGATTAATAGTAATCTATGCCCTATCTCGCACCATTACTAAGATACAGCGACTTACTCGCCAAAAATTGCAAATTTTGCCCACTCCCTCTTGTTGCGGGTGACCCCCTTTGAATTTATGGAAAAGCTTTACAGTTCCTAAAACTAGAATCTTCCAGGCAGCCAAAAGTGAAGATTTGGTGATTCTAGCTTGCCCCGCTTTTGACTGATCTACCCCTGTGACAGATAGACAGACAAACAGAATTGCGACAGCTAAGACGCGCTGAAAGCAGTAGCTGCTTTCGCGTGTAAAAAGGGCATTAATTTTTGTGGGGAGTGTATAGGAAAATGAAGTTTAGATATATTTTTTGGGGCAAAAAGTGTGAAAAAGTCTACGTCTAATGCGGCACTTCCTCCTGCTTACCTATTTCTTGCCTACCTACCTCCTTCATATCTACCGCCGACCTCTGACTATGCTGTTATCACTCTATCCAATAGAGCTACGAAAGCAGTGTTGAAAGAGGATGTTTCGAAGTTGATATCTTTCAGAAAAACATGCAAAATTCTGGACAGTAAAAGCAATAGCATGAATATTATCCTAATGAGGCATGCATTACTGCAAAAATATGAAAACATGATAAATTTCATTCACACGTTCTACACACAACAAAATGTCAGCAAAATGTGTGGCAACCTCTGCGGAATCCAGATGAAACAACTCAACTGGCAAGTCGTCATTCCAAAGTGCGTTTCACACAGGCCGACAGGTGCCAGAGGTGTGCGAGTAAATCAAATTAACCAAACTAACTTAGCGTGACGATAGCGTAAATCAAACCGTCAATTTTTGGCCCTGCGGGCCCTATCTCATCCTGCGGCCCGATCTCAGCTTGCAGCCTCAATTTTTGGCCCATCGAGCCTCAACTCTTGGCCTCACCTCGGCCTCAATTATGCACAGAGAGGTTTCGATTGCCTCAATCTCGGCCTGCAGCCATAATTTTTGGCCATGCGGGCCTCATCTCTGGCGGCGGCCTCAACCTAGGTTTGTGGCCTTAACTGTTGGCCCTTTTGGCCGCATCTTGACCTGCAGCATAGATTTTTAAAGTCACATGCGGTGAATTAACAGAAAAGGAACCACAGCGCCTTTAGTGGCATACATGCATGATGCTTTTGAAACTAAATAAGCAACATTAACAGTAATCAACTAAACCAAATTGCAGATTGTCAATTCAGCACATCACTAGACTGTAGCCCTATGCTGTCATGTGACTGGCCTAGGCCTAGATTCTCACACCACAATACAACATGCAGGTGAAATATACATGCTGCATGAATGCCTAATATCCAAAGTTAATTGTCATTGTCAATGCCCTACTAATGTGTCGTTATTCAGCCATTCCTTGATAAGTCAACAGTCAAACAGTGGCCAACACCGGCGCAGATCGATGATCAAATTCGGACGATGGTAAAAGGCGGATGTGCGAATGTGCGAATCTGCGGATGTGGCAATGGGTAAAAGACGTATGTCGATGCGGATAACATCTGCCTTTTAGCCATCGTACTCTGCCACACCTCTGGACCAATAAGCGGTGTATAACCGTGTATTAATTTGGCCCTTTGGGTCCTGGGCGTTTGGGCGCCATGCTGTGTGACAGGCACCATGGCATGTTATTGAAATTATCGTACTTTGCACATCGTTCAAGTTCAAGCTAGACAATCAGGAATTAGGCTATTATCGCGGCCTATGCAGAGTGTGAACTGAGCAGTTAATTACGGTGCGAATGATTGAAAAACTCAACAACTTTATGACTGATATAATGTATGTGACAACTGTTATCCGCACATCCGTCTTTTACCCACATATCCACACTTAGCATCTGCAGATTTTATCCGCCTTTTACCCGCTGCTACATCTGCAGATCCACACATCTGCTTATTACCCATAGCCATCAAGTTCAAGTCAGTCGAAGTAAGCGATTATACGTTACGTTATGTTTACGTTATTGTATAAATGACATGTTAACTTTGTAGCAATAATGCAATATAGTATTATAAATGTTTAATTTGCTTCACAATTGCAGTTTTCTTTTATTAAAAAAATTAGAAACGTGTATATTAACATTTATTTACTTGATTAAACAACTTTTAAACCAAAGAAAATGACGTTCCGATAAGGAAGACTTGCCAAAAATGCACTAGATGGGGACCGGGTCACGTGCCTCAGGATCTGCGGTATGCTATCCGGTACGCCAAGGGCACACTCGGTTGAAAGGCTGCAAATATGCAGTTTATAACGCGTACAATTAATCATAAATATTTAAAAGGAAGCTCACTGGCTACTACATATAATCTTCCCAAAATATCAAACCTCCAAAATTTCTGGTTACTCTCGGCCAATATTCCGGTACAATGCACTGTTATCTTGTCACCCCTCTTAACTTCAGGACCGTTTCCCGCAGACAACATTGTCTTAGAAACTCCCTCAGAAACAACAATGGTAGCCATAATGCATAAAAGTTTCTTTTAAAAAATCAAAAAATTATATTCAACAAACATAGACCGGAAGCCAAAAGCTGCACACTTCGGTGCACTGTAAAAATGAAGCAAGATTACGAATTTAATGACGTTAACTATTCTACGCTTCGGTTTGTTTACTTTGCTTCGCAATGTGTGAAATAAGTATCAGTTTGAGTAGTGTTTTAAATGGACATCAGGATCGAGTTTGGAGTTTGGCATGGCATCCGAAAGGGACGTTATTAGCTTCATGTGGTGCTGATAAAAGTATTCGCTTATGGGCTGAAGAAGGTGACTGTTTACGATCTTTCAGGTGGTCGGTTTCTTGGTAACTGGAACTTTTGTACCATAACTGATATGCGACAAAAGGAGTTAGAAGAAAGGATTAACAGTATTGAACAAACAGGAGGACCAGCATCAAACCAGATATGAAAAAGACGAAAAGCTATGAAGACCAAGAGAAGTGATGAAGGACATGCAGTTAAAGATTCAGTTACAGGAGAACACTCATCAGAGCCGGAAATGATCAAACAAAGGGCATTATCCAACTTAAGCCCCAACTGGGGCTGGACTTTTTTGGCGCATTTATTGCACAAAGTGAGAGTCTGCCCCGACGACGCATTGATATACATAAAATAGCCAAAAACCATATATGTTCTCCATGTTTTGTCTTATTCAGTACACAGCTGAATGAGATAAATAACATACTTTTTAAGCTGTGTTGCAGCTTATTCAGCTATGAAAATTTACAACATTTGATGAGCGTAGTCCATGTTGCTGCTTATTAGTCCGCCCGGAAGTGATAGCTTGCGGAGCGGACTTAAGTTGTAGCCCAGATGTTTTTTTATTTATTTATTTTTCAATGCAAAATCTCCGAGATGCGTGGGCCAACCAGCATGAAATTTTGCATGATGGTCAGTACTAGGCCC
>Ga0209671_1004860_pt1 | contig 13450 bp, 5 predicted proteins | sample WorMetHERISLAND2_2_FD_187401 | JGI IMG/M metagenome (GOLD analysis project Ga0209671, IMG submission 187401) | Marine gutless worms symbiont microbial communities from Max Planck institute for Marine Microbiology, Germany - Olavius geniculatus... | ecosystem: Host-associated > Annelida >... | reverse complement strand
TTTCTTGCCAAGCTCTGGAGAACACATTATTGGGAGTATCGCCGCATTCTTTGCATTGGACGACGTGTTTCGGCAGAGATTAATTGCTTAGGGGGTCTCAACATTCGTCTTTCGTATTTCCCCCTTTGATTCCCCCAAAACAGCAAATTTTAGGCCCATTTCTGCTCTTTTGGATGTGTGACTTAGTCGTCCTTACACAGAAATGTAAACTGGTAAGTTTTTTCATATTTAATTATATAAAACGTCAATGTGAAAATAGTTAAATAAACGAGTGAGCAAAATAAATCTATATTGACACAACACTGTCACACGCTAGCTGACCGGTAAAGACACGTACTTGCTTTGACAGACAACAGCATAGTCAAAGTGGTCTTTGACTGTTAACTTGTGCTATAGAAATTATTTCACTTGCTCACTCACTTACTACACTCAGTACAAGAGCTAAATGTAAGGATCCGGCACTTGCTGTAGTGCTCCTTCTTTGAGTCAGACTGGTGACCAGAAGCACTTTCGGAATTGGCAGCAGATTGGCATGAGCCAATGACACCGTAGGGTACTATGCGGCCATCCATTGCTCGCATCAGCGAACAATTGGACCCGCGGTTTGCAGCTAGCAAACATACCACCGCCCTAATCGACCGCACTAGGCCTTCGTCCCGTATATTCATTTCCCATCCAACTGAGCGTAGGAATGAATCTAAGTTGACCTGAACACTTAAAAATAGTTTAATTATTTATCGGTTTGCGAGTTGCTGATTATCTCCGAGCTTATCATGCATAAATAATATATGACAGCTCCGAATATTACGGGAGGAGGAAGGAGCGAATAGATCTAACCTCCGACTCTTCCGGTCTTTTTCCTGCAACTGTCACACTCTCGTATGGGTGGGTGGATCAAACAAAGTGGTCAGTCTCAGGACCAACGTTCTTGGCCATTCCTCGCAGCACTAAACCGCAGATAATCTACTAAAAACTCGAGGAATTCTACGGAAAACTGCATCTGCATGGAGATTCCCTCGTGGAATTTCGTGAAGAAAAACTGGAGGTCGTGAAAAAGACGTGAATTTACCATGAATTCAGTTAAATAAACGTTTGTGCTCAAACAAAGTGGACATTCGCAGGACCAACGTTCGTGGACATCCGTCCATCAGCGAAGCATTTCCTGTGTACAAAAGGGTGGAATTGTCAATTGCGGCCGAGTGAGGGGCATGAGAAGGGCCTCAGTAGAACGAAACAAACAAGCAACAGCGAACCTCTGATATACGCTGACGTCTCGCATCCGTCTACTGGCCGTTCCATCCGCGGAACCATGGGACGATCTCGCTGTCTTCTGCGTCTCCGGAGTGCGAACATCTGGTACTTACTACGTACTAGTATATTCCTATCTTCTTGAACTAAAAATATTTCTGGTGCTACTTTGCTGTTTTGCGTGCAGTCCGGGTCATTGCAACTATACCATGGCAAAGCTGTCTATGTATTAAGCTGCAAAAACGAGATGCATAAAGACATCAAGCCTGTCTTTCTAATAATCGAAAAAAATGGGCTCTCAAAGCTTTTTGTATGATAAAAATGCCGTTTCCCAGTGACGTGTTTTCAACGACTTGTCCTTGTCCTCAAGGTGCTTCGAGGACAAAAAGCAGTGTCCTTGGCCTTGGCCAATTGGCCTTGAACACAAAGTCCATGATAACATCCAGGCCCGTCTTTAAAAGGGTGGCACCTTGGCACTGTGCCAAGTGCCCAGCGCCCCAAAAGGGCCCCAAGCTACGGTTGTGATTGCTGCAACAGACGATGAATCGATTGATCAGTTTAAACAATTTTCGTCGCTTTAGGGGATGAATTATTGTCACAACTTGACCTCAATAAAAAGGTCTAGAAAATGTTTGAGAAAGCTAAAATCTAGGGTCCAATTTTTTTTCGCCCGCTCCGCTTGCAAAATCATAAACATTACAAAGCACAGAAAATAGGTTTTATAAAACACACAGACTTAAACTTATCCTACTGTTGTGTGATGTGGTCATAGGTATCAGGGGCCCGCAGGTAAGCTAGTGCCAAGGGCCCCGCGCTGGCAAAAGACGGCGCTGATAACATCACTGCATTTCCCAACCTGTACTGCTATGTTCGATGCATGACCACATTAGTCATTTTACGAATGATTTTATATACGTCGCTGCAGATAACCTTTTTCCATTTATTTATTTACTGCGTTTGTTTTTCTGCTATCGTTTGTGGCGAATAAAGATGATTAAACGTGTCCGGATCCGACGCTGCACTTGTTCCAATGGTAGTCTTCACCGAATCACTGACATGGAGACAGACCCTGTGCGTCGCTGTCTTGCCGTTCGCTGACTGATAGATTGGTATGCGGTAATTTAGCAGCAGAGCGACCTCGGCCGAGGAAAGGATCTTAACCGCCGCTGTCGCCGTTGTCGTCCACGACGTCGCCGCTAAATTTTCGCCGTTGACAGCAACTAACGAGACAGCCGACCGGTCAGCGTGTCTTTTTCGTGAAGAGACGTAATAGAACTTTCGCCTAGTCTTCCAGTGAGACGATATGGTCTAGTTGCAGAGTAGTTTCATAATCGATACTCGAGCCTTGTGGCTGGAACAGTCAGCTAGGCCTACTTAAGTCTTATACTGAGTGCCATTACTTCCCGCCAAGCCCGCGGTTATCTAGCCAGCCCAGCCGCAGAACTACCACTGCTTCACCATTACGCAATAATATCCTGCTTGCCGACACAAGCTTAGAGGATTTTTAAAACTGACCGACTTACGATAATTCACTTACATTCGTTTTTTTTTGTTTTACGAATTTCACCAAGTAGAATTTAACGCGGATGAGTAATAAAACCCAATGGCGGATCAAGATGTGGGCCACAAGTAGCGGCTGGTCGTTGCTGCCATAAACACACAGGGTAGACAGATTATTTTCGTTTAAAGCTTTAACTCGTAGCCAGGAGGCGACCCCCACGAGCCCCACCATAAACTGAGAACCAACATGGAGGCTTTACCCCCAGATAAACGCCATAAGCTCGCGTTCTGCCTTTGGCATTCGTTCTCTCCGCTCCCTTTAGGTACAAAAAGCCCAGCTGTCGCTAGGGAAGACGCGCTACAGCCTATAGCATTTAATGTTGCAGTACTGACCTTCAATCTCATCCAAGAACGATGATTTTCATCTCATCTGAAAGGGCGTGTGCCGTTTCCTATTATTGATCAATAGCAACCTTGGTCCTGTCTCTCACCGTTCCTAAGATAGTTTTTCATTAAAAATACTTCCGTTTATCCTACCCCTTCTATTTGACTCCAAATTTGAAAATGTTTTCCTTGCACTGCATTCCCGAAATTTTGTATGCAGAGAGCGTCGACAAAAGGCTAATGATAGGTGAAAAACCACAAAACTTACCCGTTGGCCAAGGTACATCCGTGACCCATAAACGGACGACAGAATCATCGTGGCATAGACGCTTACATCATAGCTAAGCGCGTCGAAAAAAATCTAAAGATTGGGTATATGGTGTACCTGAAAGACAGTAATGATTGCCCAAAGCAGACTGTCGAAGTTCTTGCGACCACAGGCCTTGGTCCCGATTAGCGCCGGGTCACAGAACTTACAACCGAACAGATGCATCCCCAGAATACTGCACACATACAGCAAGGATATTTTTATGCCTCCGCCACGGACTATTATATCAGCAAATGCAACGCGGTTTTGTTCGCGAATGGATGTTTTCTGTGTGTGCATTCCGAAAAAAATCGGCAGCGTGAAGTGTGATATTTCCAACTGAGCGTAAAGATTACGTCGATTTATGTGTTCACAATATTCAAAATTTACGAATTTCGAAAAGTTAAAATTCACGACAAATTTCTAGGAATGTTTAACTTTTGCTTACTACGGATGTGCTAAAAAAACTAGCAAATGTTTAAAATTTAATTCGTATGTATGGTCAATGTCATCGTCATCGTATGCACCCATGGTTTTACTCAGTACAAATTCTACACTGAGTGATACGACGATGAAAAATAACAAAAGAAGACAGTAGCGCCATGATAACACCTGCGAGACAGGGAGAAAGGGATAGAAATTTCCTCTCGCTCTCACAGGCGGCGTTGAAGCCGCAGATTGCTATACGTGTGTGAATGACAATGAACGTCTTGAAGCTGCTATAGCGAAGTTTTCCCATCGGTCATCTCGCCACTCGCGGCACGCGACAACCGGAACCGGAAGTACGTCGACGTACGGTGACGTCACGAGCAGTAGAGATCATAAATCAAGCGACAATAGACGAACGGCCGATTGACATACATACTCTATGGTGCTGTCGACGCAAGTCTCTATGCTACAACAGGTGCCCGCTTCTCTATGGTGCTGTACGAAGCACGTCAGCTTATGGCACGTGACCCGAGCGTCCTTCCGGCCAATAGCCCGCTAATATCGCTAACGCTACGACCAAGACCTCTGCTGCCCTGCTATTAAATATTAACCCGTTTTTATGAACATTCTGACCGCAAGTCAACAATATACAATGAACTCGTATTCCGACGTTTAGCGGTAAAACTTTTTTTCTGTGAGTTTCTTCGCTTGTAATTAAAAGCTTATACTTCAGTTCGTTCTAATAGGCTATCCGCGACTTTCAATTTACATATCGCTCAGTTAAAGGATAACTTATGCTGTGGGACAACGTCATGCTAAAGCGAACATTTTGCAGGATATGTTTAGAGATAACATTTACTGTTCCTGCGTTGTAAATATTATTGTTCTTTTGCGATTAAATCAATTTATTAAGTTATTTTAATATGTTCGTTTTTTAATTTTTACCATTTTTATGTGAAATAAAGTATGGTCAAATTAGTGAAAATACGTTTAGTGAAGTAAATAAAGTGATATTTTGGTAATTTGAGTGGCGTCGCTCATCGCGTCGTTTTCTGTGACCGTCGAGCGTTTTCTTTTGTTTAAAAGCAAATGAGAGCTATAATATTTTAATTTAACATAACACGGTAATATAACAGTATTCAAGATTCAAGCAGTTAAATTTCAGAAACCCACAACTATTATCTGTTCGTACTATATGCCGTCGTTGAAAGACAAATAAAGTTCAACGGGAATAATGCAGACTATACGTGATGTAGGGCCTAGATTTATAATCGAAACTAACGAAATCAAAACCGATACTTGGAAAAACCTGAAAATGAAGATGAAGAGACAGAGCAGCGCGAAGAAGGTGGCGACGTTGTCCATCGTGTGCAGCATAACGACGAGTTGGTGACGCAGAGCCGGTAGAAAACGAACCAGTTTGAGTATTCGCAGTAACCGAAACGTGCGAAGTACTGTCAGACCGGTGCCCGTTCTTTGAAACAGCTCCGCCGCACTGCACAATAAAACCAGTTGCTCCTTCAATAATCTCCCTATAAAATAAAGTCTACTTTACTGCCCCTCTGCTATAGCATATAATGGGAACAAACTATAAAATCGCTAAAGTCGTAAATTGAAGTACTTCGGCCATGTTGTCAGAGCTGAAAATCTCTCTACAGATACACTACATGGCCGCATCAACGGACCGTTGGTAGGTCTGGCGTCGCACTGGCCATGCGTCACGGACTCAAGTGGTTTATCCACCTACGGACTCAACGGCCGCGAGTGGGAGATGATCACCCCGCCTACGCCCCAGCTGGGGCATGGCTCCCTTTACCTTTTACATCAACGGTAGCAGATCTCGAGGCAGACCAAAACGACGCTAAACTGGACTGGTTTATCGATTCCGGACTGCATCACGATGGCTAGGAACGGAACAGAATGAAGATTCTTCGTGTCGACATCAGTGGTTTTTAATCTTTAGAAATAATTTTTAAAAATCAACAACAACAACAGCCGCGTTTGTCTGTCCGTCCGTCTGTTTGCACGTGATCGCGTGTCCTACGATCGCAATTTTTATAAAAATTCTGATGCGGTCTTACTGCAGCGTATGGGTCCAACAAGTGCTGTAAAAAGTTGACTAAAGAAGATTAAACGCAACATGTCCATCGCGGCAGTTAAGCAGATGCCTCGCTTTACAGTCATAGAGCCCATAACGCTATAGCGGTGGCGGTTCTTGCCTGAATCTGGGGGTGCTACAGCAGATTTAGGCTCAACACCACAAGTTTAATGTGCACAACACACTAACCATTAGAAAGCTTTATCGGTGATACCAATGTAACTAAAAACCATCCTGTACCGCGGGTTTCGGAGTGGAGCACAGCAGCCCCAGATTTTTGGGACCAGAACCGCCACTGTATAACAGAGAGATCTCTTGATATAAAAATATGTCGGTAAATATTGACTGAGTGATGTCGCCCAGGGTTGGAAAATTGATCCGAAAACCTAGGATTTTTAGTTTTTTTTAAAAACAAACCTTGAAAGTCCATTTTTCATGTTTTTTCGGTTTTTTTGTTTGTTGTAAAATAATATTACATATCACGTCTTATTTCATATCTTAATCGTGATTTTTGCTAACTTCGTCTTGCTATAATTTATAGAGAACAATGTGATTATGTCATTAAAATGTATAAGATATTTTACTGAGCTAATTTTGTATATGGTGTTCACTGGACACCAAACCAAACAACTTTAAAAACTAGGCCTAAAAAACCTTTGAAAACCTAGAAAACCTTAAATACCTATAACTTAAAAATCTTTTTTTAAACCTAGGTTATTTTCCAGTCCTGATGTCGCCACTGATCAGTACCTAAGTAGAACGATGAAACCGTCGAAGACGTTGAAGCCGTCCTGTATGTAGCCGTACAGACCGTGACCGACCACTTTGAGCAGCATCTCAACACCGAAGAACGCAGCGAAGAACAGGTTAATGTTCTCCAGTACGCGCGTCAGTGTCTTCGGCTGACACACACAGACAGACAGATTTACAGAACGTTTCTTACTCGAAAGTATTTTTTTAATTTCCAGCTTTTGCGATTTTTGGTGTGTTTGGGCTGACCCCTAAGCTGTAAGCTTAAAGGTTTGCTACAAGATGTTTGTCTGTCGTCCGTCGTCTGTAACGCATGTATCGTGGCTCAGCGGTGGGTCTTACACTTCGTTTACACGATCGAGCAAGTACATGTATCAACCGAGTTTGCATCATAACGTCAGTACACCATGCAGCACTGCACGCTAGCGTAACATCACCACTGCAATATCCGGGGCACGCGGCATGATGCTCTCGGCGATGCTGCAGATAACAACAATGAATTAATGATGATGATGACATAATTGCAAAGCGTTGTTATACCGAGACGCCTAGCCCACGGCAGCAGGCAGGCTAATCATTCAGATTCCTTCCTCACGTCATATTAAAAGTCGAACCCCCCTTTTTAACCAACGACGACACCATGCCACTGACTATAGTAAATAAAAGATTTAACTTTCGACTGTACGGTGCTCAGAATTTTAATCATACCCCTACGTTCATTTATCTCACTGTGTAGACTTAAAATCCAAGTAGGTCTGACGAAGTTTTACAGTGTTCGCAATATTTTTGTTAATAAACAAACAGTAATTTTTGCGCGTTCGGTTCCCTTTACCGGGTGGTTTTAGTCCTTCGACAGAAATTTAAAAAAAAACACAAAACAAGTAAAGTAAGACTCAAAGATTAAAAGGCAACAGTTTTTGGTGTCTTGAATTTGTTCTTATCCCCCACTCAGAAGTCGTTTTGCACGACATTATTTGTACGATCATGGTGATACGCAACAATAAATTTCCATTTTCTGTAGGTCACCAAATGCGATTGCGCGCGAAACCGATTGGACGGCAGTGCCATTTCTTTTACACGAATGCATTTATTTCGCTGATTTAATATCGACGGAAATGCGACGTATTCTTTCTTATAAGAGTAAATCATAAAACGGGCGGTCGGTCGGTCGGAGGACGAGTGATATAAACGATTGTGATTGGTCGGCGCAGAGCGGGCACCTGACACGACCACGTGATCAACACGCCCGACCTCACAGCTAAAACTAATAAGATTTATATTTATTTCCGTCTGCATTTTAAGTCTTATTCTGTATTATATTTGAAGCAATAAGATTTATATTGGTGTGGCTAGGGTTAGGACGGATGGGTTGGGGACAGGTCCGGTTGGTCACGGCGAGAGTGAGGGCGGAGACCAGTTAGCGACGTCGGGAATAAATCTCGAATTCGGATTAGCGAGGATTTACGGTCGTATTGGTTGATAATCCGCGGTGCCGTGAGTCCGTCGCGCGACGATATTCAATAAAACTGTCGCTGCCGAGGACCCAGGACCCGAGGCGCGTCCCACGGCAGATCTCCCCGAGACGGGTCCTGGGTACCCAAACCAACCCACCGTCCCACCCGGTGTGACTGGGTTATAGAGGCGAGTTATCAGAGAGTTCGTAACAGCTGTAGTGTAGTGGAGTCCGAGTTCCAATCAATCATAAGCACTGACGATATATCAGCGGCACAGACGCCGGTGCAATTGTCGAAACAGGTTTTTTGGACTTGGACTAGACGACGTGATGGCCTACAGTGTAGACAGGACCAACAGCTGCGGCCAAGACCAAGGCCATGATGGAATGAAACCGAGATGTCGATCGCTAGCAGCAAAAATAACTTCACAAACATATTGGTCATACACAAATGCCACTGCGGCACTGCTTACATCTTTTAATCACCGTAAACAGTTAAATAATTACACAGTTGCACGTATAACGTTGGCAGTAAATTCAATATATCCCAATACACTTCTATTAACTAATGCAGTAAAAGCATTGCGTCGGATTTTGGCGCACCGTGATCTGTCCGTCTGTCACACTCGTGCATCATCCTAATACCGTCGGACGATATGACGTGCCATTTGACAAGGACATTTGCGTGCTCCTGTAAAAGCGTGTAGAGAGCGACGCAACTAAACTGAACTGACATTGTTCAGTTTTTCGACGAACTGACCAATGGGCAAGCAGTAATGCATTACAGTAGGCACCGTTTAACGGCGTATACATGACTAGGCGCACTTATGCCCAATTAGTCAGTTTAGCAATCAGTTGAGTTCAGTTGCGTCGCTCGTGTACGCGCTTTAATACAGTTAGTAGTGAACTACGTTCACTGTACGGCGCACAACTACAAGAAAATTTGCACCTGAATTACAACGATCAAGGAATGATGTTTTACAGTTACTGCTATACACGACCATTTAAAAGTTGCTTATTAGGCGTTTTTGCCGAGCACACGATTCCGCCTATATCTACACATTTGTCCCTAGCGTGGTCTGTCAGTCCGTCGGTTACATTCGTGCAACGTGCTTAAACCGTTCGACCGATTTTGATGCCATTTGGCAGGTAGACTCGTTGGATCCAGTAACACATTGTGTTGGATAAAATCCCCGACCAAAAACCCAGGCAAAAATGCAATTGTTACTGATGTACGAAGAAAAGAAAATGTACAATTTATCAGGTGACAGCATCGACCACGCACCAAACTACTTTCGTCATTGTTATCACTGTTGTTGCTGTCAACAGAACTCGGTGGTAAACTGCAAGCGTAAGTATAGAGAGAAAGACCTGGTTGTGGTATTCGATGCCCATGCTGATGCTATTGAGCATAATGGCGATCAGGATGGCGCGCTGAACGTGCCTGCTTTCAACGAAGCTCTTGATACATCGACGCACTCTGCCCATTCGCCCACCTGCACCGTCAGCAACAGCAAAGAGGATACAGACTAGACCCCCACACGACAAAACCTCATACCAGTGGCGGTTCTACGTTGAGCTGGTGTGCCCATATTTTGACTCGGCGCAGGGTTTTTGTCGCAGAGGGTTTTGTCCTGGACGGAAGCATTTGTCGGTCGCTTGCAACAGCAGCAGCAGCAGCAGCATCACTGTCACATATCCCGCATCAGTCATCACAACGGCAATGCTGGTAGCTATAGCTAGGCCTAGGCCTGGTAACTGGATGTCATCCATTGTCTGGTCAAGCTGTGAACGTTACTACGTGACTGACTGTCTTCCGTGACTGTCGCAGACCTAGGCCTACGCCGCGGTCACTTCAGACTCGTCCCGTTGCGGAACGTAATCCGCAACAATATATTCCACAAAAATTAAGCCCTTAACTTTTGTATGTTCATAACTCCAGTAAACAGTTCAGCCGTAAACTCGAAAACAGTACGGTATTAGTTAAAGATTAAGAAATATATTCAACTTTAGTATAAGTGAGCCAAAAAGTACTAAAAGCAAAATCCCCACTCGAAGACAACATTCGAAATAATCCGAGATTGCACCATAAGCCGAATCAATTTAAATCAAATTTGCCTTCAACTGCATAGGCAACATTTAAAACACACTCTAAAGTCATTTAAAGCACACATCAACGACTAAATGTTGCCAGGAGTAAATTTTAGGCACTAGAAGTTACTCCGATATAACTCACTAATTTTAAAGGTGACTAGGCCTATTATATTCACAATGTACTGTAGCGACGGGTTGAAAGACTTCTGAAAATAAGTCATCATTATTTAATTCAGCTGTGACAAAAACTGGGGTTTACTTTTTGTTGAACAACTCTGTATATTTATCTTTGTTCCCTAATCATTATAGAGAAAAATTACACAAATAATTCATCTCTATGCAATCGCGGATCGCATTTTCCGCTTTGCGAACACCTCGTGTCTGGTGCTGCCGCTGCAACTTGCATTAAGCTCAAATGATGATGACGATCACAATGCTTTATGTCAGTGGTCATACCAGCCAGCCTACTAACTGTATGGGAATCGCTAGCTTCTTACACGAGAAGATGGGAATGGCTCGGCTGCAGCCATTATTACATTTTACCGTTATTCTTCCGCACCTGAACTGCATGAACACTAACGTTTGCAGGTGCTTCGAATCCATCAATTATTCAGTACAATTCAAGCTACATTAAAGCCGTCAAAGCAAAACGCCAGTTGCCGGGGTAAAAGTCAGCTAAAATAAGAAAATTACATTGCTTTCGCAATTTTTTTTCACGTATATTTTGACACAGATGGATAATTTTTTCACCGTAAATAATAACAGAAAAAAATACAAATTAAATTTAATCACACAAAGTAACCCTTCATCAATTCAGGGTCTAAAGGTGCGCTGTAAGCTTCCTTAGTAAGGCCCGAAACAAATCCTTGGGCACAAAAGCATGGTCATGTATGGGAATTTCGAGCATTTGGTTTTTGACTATCTTTATTCAATTCACGCTTCTTGGTTTCGGCTAACTAGGGAAGGAATGGTATTTTCCAAACCTATCTAAGCCCTCTTGGCTACGGCTACGAGTGTGAGTAGGCGACGAACGCAAAGGACGCAAAAATGTACGCAACAAACGCAAGGAATATCGCAGCTGTCGCAAAGATAAAAGATAAAGGCAAAGTCCGGTACTTGCTAAGGCACTTCTTACATGGCCAAGAGCGCTTTTGCAATATAGGAAGTGGCAGCTAATTGGCATGAGCTAATAATACCGCAGCTCACTATGTGACCATCCACTAGCCGGGGTTTGCAGCCAGCAGACATGCCACTTCCTCAATCAGCCACACTATAAGCCTTTTATGTAAATGCCAAAACACTACGACAGAAGCGGTGTCTATAATACAGCGTTGCGTTGCGTCCGTTGCGTACGTTGCGTTAAATGAAAACCTTGTGTGAATGACGTCACTCACGTGTAATCACTGACGCGTGACAAACTGGATTCCACTGCAGAGCTTAACACACGTGACGTATCACTGCAGCCTCTGCAGCAGCGCTAGAAGTCGATAAGATGCCTCGCTGCTAGCGACGTACATTGCACAATTAGAGATGAACACAATTAGCTATTTTATTCCGTTCGATTCGTTCGCTTAAAACGAGTGTTCTCATCTAAAAACTGGACAAACTGCGCGAACTTTGATTTGTATAATGTATACCGACGTTAAGTAAGGCATTTACTCACTTACTTATTGCCATGCGACGGTTGTCGCAGTTTCATTTCGTTTTCAGAAAATTTGACCAAAAAATGGCACAAAAACAAAACAGTAATTACACAGAAAAGCTACAGCAAAGTTTCTAGGTTTATTACAGAATGTTACTAAGATGTTAATGTGACCTTTACGTAACCTCTGGCTATAGTGTCGTTCGTTATAGAATCGAACACCATTTTTATCTAATTTGCCCATCACTAATAGCAGGTACTCCAAGCATCAGGTGGTCAGACGACCGGATGTAACGTTTGTCACAATCGGATTACGATGACGAGCCGACTATGCGCCGCCAGTGACCGAAAGCGTCGGCGTCGTTGCCGGCCCTGTTCGGTCTATTTGCACGTCGAATTAAGCGTCTTGGCGTGGCGGGCAGCGTGACAGGTTGACGCGCGATGAAACGCCATGCACGCCAGCATCCACATACGTGTACTTCAAAACGCCGGCTTCACGATATCCACCAACTCATGCAAACCACAACGAAGATAACGCTGTTGCTAAATGCTATTTGCCACCGTTCTGGACCGAGTACTGCGTTCAATAAAAACACTTCTAACTGTAATTCATTCGCTACAGAATAATGGAAAAAGTAACCGGATGACATAACAGTAACAAAGCAAACTAGAAAAGATGTGGGAGGGCGAGTGCTGAAATTATATGCGGCCCTCCGATAAGTTACCAAACGTCTCAAGCGCTGACATCAAATTAGGTCCAACGATTGTGGTGTAGCAACACAGTTAAAGTGTGGCGAAATATTTCATAACTGCGTTATTGCAAATTTTCCAGAAAGCGCGCTAGCGAAAGGAATTGAAAAGGACTTGAAAGGACTTGAAAAATTCGTCATCAATTTACGAAGATATGGACAAGTCAGTTGACAATTTTTATCGTCATCGGTTGTATCTACAACCCCGACCAATCGGTTTCACGAGTGATACGTTTACCCGGTTAAAAAAACTATCATTTACTAGGGGTTAACCAAGAATGACGAAAATTGCGAATCTCATTTCTCGGGGTTTACAATTCCGCCGATCAGTGGTGTAGTAATACATTTTTGATTGGAGAAACTTTCCTCCTCTCTTCCTTTCCCCTCCTAATTAAAATAGCTCCCTTTAATCCAGGTAGATGGTCTGCGGCAACACTGTAAAATATTTGGGAGAACGGTCGTTTGCCCGCGTCTACACCAGTGGCGCCGTCTATGCGGACAAATGCGTGGGACGTATGTCGGCTGCAAGACAAGAATCATTGAAGTCGTTCGCATGCGCGATCAAAAGTCAGCGATTTTCTGCGGTCGGTGAGCAGACACGAGCACCGCTGAGGTACTTCCGTCCACATCGACACGACGATGTCTTCGTTTTAATTGCCTCAGTAGGCCTACAGTGCAGCATCTGAGCGACGCATGTCTTTGTCAGTCAGATGAGAAAAAATCAACCCTTCTTGTTGAATTCTGGCTAAACGGGTGTAGGACATTCCCCCAGACGTTTCCCCCCGGACATCTCCCC
>Ga0209671_1004858_pt1 | contig 13451 bp, 8 predicted proteins | sample WorMetHERISLAND2_2_FD_187401 | JGI IMG/M metagenome (GOLD analysis project Ga0209671, IMG submission 187401) | Marine gutless worms symbiont microbial communities from Max Planck institute for Marine Microbiology, Germany - Olavius geniculatus... | ecosystem: Host-associated > Annelida >... | reverse complement strand
TATATATATATATAGGAAACCGCCCACGGCGAATCCAGCAGTCACGTGACTGATGACGTAACCGCGAGTGCCAGTGTTTAACAACGTCACATCGTACGGGGAGAACGGCACTCGGCTGGACGTCGTTCAAAACACTACAATCGTCAGTCCCGTCTTTTTCTTCTTCGACGCTGTCTGCAACGCCTGGTTTACCATCACACATGTCTGGTTTACCATCACTCTGGCTATACGCTTCATATTCAGCACAGATCGGTCAGTCTTTGCAGCTCACTTGCTTTGCTGTCGTTATTATAGTAGACTTAGTTTTACTAAGCGTATAGCGTGATAATGACTTTTACACGCAACAGCTACATAGTCCTATAGCTATTGCGCATATTAGCTACAGTAGGCCCCTAGTTCTGTCCGTCTGTCCGAAGGTCACGTCTCGGTACTGTTCTAAGCACAGGTGAAATAGAAACTTCCGGTTTACATCATACTATGATAGCCTAGTGTCTGTAGTATTTCGCGACTAAATTTCTTGCCGCTAGGTGAGTGGAATCCCCACGAAAAAAGGGCAAAAAGGGGGCACCCCTTTTCCCTAAAAGACGTTATTTTTATCGCTATTGGCTTGTTTAGCATGAAAATGGTTGCAGATAGGCACAAGCACGCTTCTTATCATAAAAAAGCATTACGACGAGTTTCTTAGTAATGACAACATTGATGACCTTAAATGACCTTGAACCCCCAAAATAAGGGTTTTTAGTGATTTGTTTTGGCAATTTTCGGCTACGACACACATTTTGAGAGTGGACTGCGCCAAAGTGGCTACAGATAAACCAAGACAACCTGCAAATGAAATTTTCGTCATTGAATGTAGATTTTAGAAGGCCAGCGCACGTGGGTGTCAAAGAGGGGTACATCTTAAAAAGTGGTTATTTTGCCGATATTGGCTTGTTTAACGTGAAAACGGTTGCAGATAGGCACATATATGCAAGCACTGGTCACGTGCTTTTTAGTGGTAAATAAATAAGTAAATACTAATTTATATAACACCAAAATCTCACAAGAGAATCAGGGCTCATTGGAGAGGGGCGTTAGGGGGGCAAGAAAAGCGGACTGCAAATAAAAAGTCTTAAGATGACGTTTGAAAGAGGCGAGTGTTTGAGCTTGGCGAATATGAAGAGGAACAGAATAATACTTGTAGTGTTGAAACTCGAAATGCATGGGAACCAAACGACTATGCCGCAGAACATCAAGTAGATGACTGGTAGATGAGCGTGTGAACCTTGTAGATTTGTGATGATATATCATCATTACATCGATGACTGTGAATGACCTTGTGCCCCAGAACAGAGGGTTTTAGTGCAGAAGAGTGAATTGCGAAGACATAGATAGAGATAGACCAAGACTACCTGCCAACAGAAACTGCTATAGGTTATCGCGCGTCCTAGATCAGATTTCTTGTTGTCAGCGATATGGAAAGAAGTTGTTGCACTGACGTCTAACGACGGCGTGGCACACTAACAAAAGTGGCACATGGCTGTCGGTTTTTTTAAAGGGATAGTTTGTTTTTAAAAGTTGTCTTCGTTTTAGCTGTTACGATCTTCGGCTACATTTTTCAATTAGTCTGAGTTAGATATCTTAAAAGGTGATGCCAATGAATCACACTAGGCTAAGTTAGTTGTGTACTGTCAGCAAGCGCTTTTCTTTTCGAGCAAAAACTTAGTTTTTTTTGTTAACAGTTTGTATGCGTTAGAAACACGCAGCGCGTTGTGTTTTTTTATTGGCACTACCTGCCAATCATTTTCTTTTTTCGGTAGAAGTCCATTGTATCGCGCTCCCACTAAACTGTGACTCAAAAACGCAAGCGTTACTCAGCGTGAATTTAATAATTTATTGTTTTAAACGGCAAATAATGCGACAAGGTGATGTGGCAACAGTACTATTGCGAGGTATACAAAACTGCAGTCATTCACGTCAAGTTTTTTCGGAATGTTGAGTGCTAAAATTATTAAAATCGATCAACTTTCGATCTACGAAATTATTCCAAAAAATGGCACGTGTTTTCGAGACTCGATGCATTTTAAATGAGACCACATCAGACATTCGAAGCTCAAACAGTTAAGCTTACATTAAATTAGTTGTTCAATGAGTGCAACTGATTGACTGTTGTCAGCCATGTATGTTTGTTGCATGCGCAGGATTAATTTCTTTCGGAGCGCATCAAACATCATCGACCTGCTGGCCACGTTGACGTTCTACGTCGATCTGATCTTGAGTTTGCTGGAGAAGGAAAACGATCTGAGCGAGATGATCAATCTGATACAAGTTGCTCGCTTGTTCCGCCTGGCCCGTCACTCTCCCGGTCTTAAAGTCAGTGGTCTGCAGTGATAAGCAATTGACTAAAATATCAATTAAACTATTTGCTAGGCACAGGATATTTGACTGCACAGGATATTTGACCGGCAGCCAGTCAAATATCCTATATGCTATATCACCGGTCAAATTTTGTCACCGGTCAAACGCGCCTGGACATGACCGGTCAAACATCCGTCCTTGTGATGGCCGGATGTTTGACCGGTCATGACCGGTCAAATATCCGGCCGGATATTTGACATTTAGCCGGTACGTACTGTACGACCACTAAAATGGTGGTCATAGGTACCGGCTAAGGCCGTTCGTGTCTGTGCGGACACGGCGGCACCGGAGCAACTGCCCGACCTCGGCCGAAGCCTCACGGGTCGACGGTCCTGCCAAGCAGCTCTTCAAGCTAGCTCTATCACAGGATACTGCTTGGCAAGTTTTTGCCATTGCTTGCAGCAACCTCTAACACGCCACCCATACTCTAGATTAATAATGGTATTCACTATTGTTCTTATACATCTTTGAAAAACACTAACCCGAACCCAAACCCTAACCCTAACCTTAAGCCCTAAACAGTTCACCACAATATTAACGCAAATTCTAGTTATTAGCGCGTACACTATCCATAATGTCATTCGCTAGGTGGTGACTGCGATTTTTCGTTTTGAATAGTCACCGCGTATTTGCTAACATTACTTTAGTCAACTTTTGTTCATCACTGGTAATCTGCATTTCGTCGATTACCGCGACTAGGCTAACTATTGTTCGTGTAGACGCGTATACTTACAGTGGCGTCCGAAAAAAAATGCGGCTCGTAATAATTTCAAAAATATAAATCTAAACTTTAAAATAATTTAATATAGCGCCATAGTCACAAAGTTAAGTGTGAATCAGAAGCGCAAATGTAATACTAAAAATAATAATTTTTTGACACGATCAACAGGCGGATTTTGACCCCTTAACGAAAACACTTTTAGGCCAGTTTTTAACGGCCCGGCAAACTTTTACCAAAATAAATAATTGCGGCCCTAGGACCGACGGGTGGCACGTAACACTGTGAGATACCATTTATGGTGGGTGACGCTACTTATATTTGAGATAAATTTTCCATGAAAAGCTATACCCTTTAATGCAAGTAATTTGAGCAAAGCTCATGAAACGCGCGACAGCCTATAGCAGTTTACTCCTAAAGTGGGCGCCACAGCCGAAAAGCGCAAAAACCACTAAAACTTTCTATTCTGGCGGTTCAAGTCATTCAAGGTAATCGATGTTGACATTATTATAAAGCTCGTCACTAGTGATTGTTAATTACGGTAAGCAGCATGTTTGTGCCTATCTGCAACAGTTTTTACGTCAGACGAGCAAATAACGGTAAAAATAATCACTTTTAGGGGGTTTTCCTCTTTGACACCCGCGTGCGCAGGCCTCCTTGAACCTAGGGGGTTGGGATCTAAATTACTAAAATCTGCGATTAACGCAAAAAAATTTCATGTGCAGGTTTCTTGGTCTGTCTCCAGCCATTTTGGCGCAGTTTACTCTTAAACTGTGTGTCGCAGCAAAAATATCAAAAAAATTACTAAAACCTTTTATTTTAGGGGTTGAAGGTCGTTCAAGGTCATCGATGTTTATATATATTAAAAGCCCGTCACCAGTACTTGTTATGATATGCAGCATGTCTTTACCTAGCTGCAACCGTTTTGACACTATACGAGCCAGTACCGGCAAAATGACGTCTTTTTAAGGGGGTACCTCTCTTTGACGCCCTCGTTCGAGGGAAACCCGCTCACCCAGGGGCATGGAATTTTGTCACTAAAAACTAGAGTCCTCGGCAACCCACGGTGAAGATTTTGCAATCCCAGCTTGCACTGTTTTGATAGGGCTCACGGATGTGACAGACAGACACACGGACTGACAGACAGACAGACGCCCAGACGATGGCAAAGACGCGCGAAGACGCTGTCGCGCGTAAAAACTGATTTTGTTGGCTATGTGCGTCATGACTGTTGTACTGATATGTATGCACGTAGATTCTGTTCCAAACGTTCAAAGCGAGCGCCCACGAGCTGTTCATGCTGATCTATTTCCTCGTGCTCGGAATTGTCATCTTCGCTTCACTCGTCTACTACGCCGAGCGCACCCAGTTTAACCCCAAGAACGACTTCATCTCTATCCCGGTCGGTCTGTGGTGGGCTATCGTCACTATGACCACAGTCGGCTACGGCGACCTCACGCCAAAAACGTACCTCGGCATGTTGGTTGGGTCGGCGTGTGCAGTGATGGGCGTACTGATGATCGCGCTGCCAGTGCCTGTCATCGTGTCCAACTTTACCCTCTTTTACTCTCACACCAAACCACCCGTCCAGCAGACTGACATGGACCCAACGCAGAGCCGACGTCGTCAAACGTGATTAACACAGAAAAGACATTGACCCGACGTCGGACTTCAACCGATCGTTAACGGTCGAGGTCAAGACTACTACTCCGACTGCCAGATTAGGCCTACTCTCACACCAAGGCGCGTGCCAAGCTGCCCAAAAAGCGTCGGCGCGTTCTTCCCGTCGAGGCCGTGCGTCCCAAGGCCGCGGGAAAGCGCGATACTGCCGGGGGAGGTGTTGCTGGCTCGGGGCCATTCGGTTCGGTGCTGGCCACAGACGCTTCACGACGACAGTTCAACCCGGTCACCGCCAGCAACCAACAGATCTCTGCACCGTCCACCAAGATCAACCGAGTCGGTCAGTATTATAAGAGTGGTGTGCAATTTGCAAAATATGACTTCGGTTCGGTTTAAGATTTGGATTTCAGTTTCCACTGTGACTTACTTTGACTTAGTCCTCTTAATTCACTCCTTGTGGAGCATAGGGCCTGAACAGTCATCTTCCACCATCTCCGATCCTTGACTTGAACCTTGGCCCAAGAGCGGAGTTGTTGGTTGATGTACTGTTCTCGGTTTCCGTGACTTGCTATTTTTTACGTGAGCAGGTAGTAAGCCCACTGCACAACCCCCAGCCTGGAGGACCAGAGTACATGTTTAGTCTGGCTCCTCACCCTCGACCTGTCCGGCATGGGTGGCCCTACCAGGAGTACTAGACTCCCACCGGCATGTAGCTCTAAGGATCATAGGAGCACGCAAGCCTTCCCGCCACAACAAGGCACATGCATGTACCATGGGAAGGAGTTTCCACTGTACAAAGACCAAATTCTGCTAATAATTACAATATAATGTTCACACGAACAGGTGTCCAATGAACTTCAATAGTTTACAATATATGTCTGTATAAATTTAAGCAGTGAGCTGTTTAGACTAGTAAAAAAATTAAAAAGTAATTTTAAATTGCACAGCAGCAATGTTACTGTCATTCTTCGCTAATATTATAACTAAACAATAAATATTGTCAGTCGATTCGTAGTTGTGGAGATATAGCGCAGTTACGGAGATATGGCGCCTCAATGATAATGGTGTCACAATTGTGACCTTTTTGGAAGGAAAATATACAGGGGAAAGGAAAAGGGAAAGGAAAAGGAGCATGCCCAGTATGCCCAGACATGCCCAGATGACTTCGATTATAATTGATGTATAGGACGCGTGACGGTGTTTCAATTTGTTATCGCGATTAATTATGTTACTTTTTACCGAATTCACCGAATTCACCGAAGCCACCCGTATTACTGTTGGCATGAGTAAGCACAGGCAATGCCATACAACGCTTACAAATAACTGTTTAGATTAACTTTGTGTTTCCGGTTGCAATAGACGTTTAAAACAATTTTTGAATTGACTTACTGTAGTGCTTTTAACGCACACATCAGACGGTGCATTCCAGCTAGCGATAACTCTATTGCTAAATACATACTTTCTCAAATCTAATCTACTGTTTTTTTTATACAATTTCTTTAAATGACCTCTTCTTTGACCCTCATCATATGTAAAGAATAAATCTGATTGCAAGTTATAACAACCATTAATAACTTTAAATGTTTTTAGTAAATCACTCTACTTTCTTTTTTTAACGTCATTAAATTTAATTTTTTAATTTATTCTTCGTAATGCAAATTTCTTACACCGTCAATCAATTTAGTTGCTCCCTCAACTAACTCAATATCCCAATGTAGGCTATCCTCCTCTTGTTTCAAAAAAATTGTCATGGCCGTAGCGTACGTGTGTTGGCTGGTTGGTCAGGTGTGGAGCCAGTGCCGATGGAGGTTCCAAGCAACCACCTGATTGAGAGTTCGCTAGACATGAATGACGACAACAAACCGCAACAGCAGCAGCAGCTAACACCCACAAGCTTTAACACAAGCTTGCATCGACATCTTTGGACATCATGATCTGTCACTGGACGTCCTCTGTATATTTCCGCAAGACTTCATCACGCTGACAAGGCGCACAGCGTTTTTTAGGATTGCTCTGACTGCGCGTTATCGTCAGCAATAACAACAACAACAGCAGCACTACGAAACAGCTGAAACTGGACAAGTTTGAATTGATATTACTCACTGGGTGTCATGGTCTGCGGGGCACGAGTGTGTCTCAAGTGTTCTGAAGGCCCCTCTGGCGTGCGCATCAACAACAGCAGCAGCAGCAACACGGGGGTCTGCGGATGGGCCCGGAGTCAGTGCATCGCCCAGACAGTCGACAGACGGCGCCAGTAGACAACACGCAGGCTGCCGCGTCCAGACAACGCAGCCCACGGCCGTCGTCGACCGGCCAACCGGTCGCCAATGGACTTATCGGCCGATAGCTTACCCACTTCACATCAGATCTGATCACGTCGCCGCTGTAGTTTATATATGACGCTCGCGCGTACTTTTGCTGCACTCGATCCCACCTGCCAAGCTTCTTACACTTACATGAGTGTATTTATATGTACTGTATAGTAGTATACTGTATAATAATTATAATGGCCTAGGCACGTGTAGGGCGCAGTGTAAGATGCTGACGTTGGACAATGTTCACGGCACATTCACACACATGCACTGTAGGCCTATAAACCATCTTCAGTTTGCAATGGTAGGCCTACAAACTGTTTTCGTAACTTTCGGCTGCACAGTCGTCTGTCATAAAGCAGATAAAGCATGTTCCATCTGAGCATCTCCAGCACTGTCTGGAGTGGTATTATCACGATTAGGGTCTACACGTTATAGCAAATGCAGTGCGGCATCTAGCTAGTCAGTCGTCTGTCGCTGCCTGTGGTTGTGCGTCAGATCTGTTGCACTGGCTATAATGTTTATTGAACGTCCTGCGCTCAGTCTTCGTTCGTCCACTAGGCCATGGATCACGGAGTTATTTTGTTTACTGTAACAGGTCCTTGACTAACGCTGCCTATCAGAGATAGTCCTAGACATCAAAGTCTTGGTCTCGACGCGCCTCGAGGAAAAAAAGTTTTGGTCATTGGAATTTCTCGATGCACCGCAGTAGGAAATATTCCGGGCAAATTGGTAAAAGAATCAATAGGCCTACTAACATGCATTCATAAGGCCAGTAATAATATTGTCCGATATTGATATATGCACGGGCCACTTGTTTTGTGTATTGGCTGTTGTAAGCCAGATTAATTACGAGCACACAACACACGATCGCCGTGGTAGGCCTACTAGCGCATGAGCGTCAGTCTGAAAGTATAGGTAGGCTGTGTTTGCAAGACCTTGCAGACAAAACTTACAAGTTACAGCTGACTGTTAACGGTAAAGTCTGTTCACGTAGGCCTATACACGCTGTAGATAGAATCACATTGATTGACCGACGTGTTAACATGTAACAGTTAACATGTAAGCATAATGTATTATACCGTGGAACTGCAGGCGCCCATGCAGCAGCGTAACTTTTGTCCAAAAGTGGGAATAGAGTTCTATTCGTCCACTGTCTGGCAGACATGGCGTTTACCCTCTGCATGAAATGGCTGCACCATTATAAAACTTTTTGTTCAAAACTGACACTTTTCCAATGGCGACAATTTAGACGTTAATCATCGGGAGGCAAAAGTGCTAAAGACGCCGAGATAAGAAAAACAGCAAACGCCGATGATTGATAAGGTTAGAATGGGGAGGTATCCATAGCTCCGCATCCGATGGGAGATCTGGGAGAGAGTACCGTTGTGAGCTCTGCAGATCTCGGCAAAATCAAATTTGACGAAAAAAATGGGAACTTGGTCAGTTATAAGAATAAGACTTGGCTGAAGCTGCATCCCCAATGTTGACCAAGTTAGTGATAGAGGGAATAAGTTACAATCTGCCAAAAACATGACGTAGGCTAGATTAACGAGTCTAAATATCACAGATAACACATGACTCATAATGGCAGCCAGTCGAGCGGGGGATTCTTTCCCACCTAAGTCCCCCTTCCAACGTGACGGATAAACATTTGACAAAAAACTCAGCTGTCGCTAGGGAAGACGCACTACAGCCTATGTAGTTCCTATTGCAGTACTGACCTTCAAGGTCATTTAAGGTCGATAATTGTTAACTCATCTTAGTGATCCATAGTAACCTAAGCCTTATCTCGCACCGTTTAGCCACAATAGTGCGTAACGGCCTTCAAGGTATTATATATTTCCGTCTTTTCAATGATTTCCATCTCAACTCACACGGGCGTACGCCACTTCCGTTTCCGAGATATGGTCAGTTTTCCCTTGAGAAAACGCTCATTTCCAACACTCTCCATTCAACCTTCAATTTAAAAATGTTCTCTTTGCATTAGATAGCCGAAATTTTGCGTGCCTAGGTTTAAGGCACAGGGCTATAATTATTCGTGTAAAAAAGTTTTCCACTAAGATCTACTCGTTAGCCAAGGTACATCCGTTACAGACGACGACAACGAACAGACAGACGACAACGATGCCAAAGATGCATACAGCATAAGATTAAGGGACATCACTAATATTTTTGCAGAGTTCATGAAAAACGGGAATACGTACGGTACCTCTTATTAAAAAGTGGGCTCTACGCCTACACACCAGTACCACATGCTCGCGAAAGTTACGCCTATGCTGGCGCCTGACGAACTTGAAGCTTGAACATTGCACGTTTATTGCATACCGTCATATTGTCTGTTCTAGAATGATGATAACGACCGCGGAGATCACACACCGTATTATAGTAGTTATACAGCTTAAATCTGTTCAAACATTAGATATACCTTCACCTTAATAAAATAGCTACTGAGATAAACTGAAACTATATAAGCTCAGTCCTACCCATTTTAATTGTGGATGATACACACTGTGTGCTGTTTCATATGTTTCACTACAATTACCTCGCACACATGCTTGCAGCCAGTTGACAAAATAAATGAAGTAACATGACATAGGTCTACAATAATGCGACAGTAAAAGTCGTGAGCACAACAGCCGTAAATCAAACGCATTACCATACATCACATAAACGTCTCATACTGTACAGACAGTTATAACCAAAGGCTATATAATATACTGAATACTGAATGTAAAACGTGATTAGTAGGTCTAATTATAAAACACGTCAAATCAATGTCAGCTTTATAAAAACTGCACCTAAGTTTGTGTTGATAAATGTTATGATAAGGAAGACACAGCCATCAGAATCTTATGTCTGTGAGGCATAGAAAAATGTTACTAACATCACATTCAATCGATAAAACTACGCAAAAAAGTCACTGAAAGACTTATTGACAACTTTAAGTGTTACGATTTTTGAAGCATCGGCAGTTCATTTATCCACGAAGATAACATCAAACGCTGCAACGCTCTCCCCCAATGCAACGAGCAGTTCTCCAGTTTGTTCAGAGTAGTAAAGACGCTCTGGCGCCCTAATCATAACTTTACAAATCTAACCCTAACCCGAAAATTACTGTATGTTTCTCCTTTTTACTTTAAAATCTTGCATGTTATATATGCAAAATACAACACCTTTTTATGTCATACAGCACATTCAGTTTTCTTATATTTCTAACTATTCAATCTATATAATCACCAGCATGCATAATCGTTCTCACTTTCCAAGTTCTCTTATCGCGCTCACAGCTTGCTGCAGCAGTGTATCCACCTGCTGCAGCAAGCTGACAACGGTCTCTATGGTTGCATTTCGTCTCTCTTCCATAAACACGTCATAAGACAATGTCGATGGACTTGATGATCCTGATGATTCAGTCATGTGCAGGTCACGTTTTACTATAAAACGCACATCCACATACAAAATGTAATCATAAGTAATACACTACCATTTTCTTCAACTCAAATCAAGCACCCTCCTACCCTGCTTTTATGTAAAGTAAGTAGTAATGTGCTGGTGACTTGGCATAGTGGAAACGCATGTAATCCAATCAACAAATTTACTCTACGCCTGGCCGGGCAGGCCAGATTAGTACTTTGATGGGTGACTGCCTGCAGGCAGGTAAACCATCTCGATATGTAACCAGCCACCTAGGTCAACTCAGCCTTCCATCCCTCTGGGGTAGGCATATACAGTACTGACCTATCTGGCACAGTTTAGAATGACACACGTTAACCTGTGCTGAGTTGTATATGTTATCTCATACGGTAGATGACGCTCTGTAAATCTGATATAGACTTCAATTAATAGTTATATTTTATTCAGTCAACACACAGCAATATTATTATATCATGTAAGCTTTAAATTTGACTACTTTGCATTAAGAATTATAGTAAGTACATTTAATGCTTAAACTGTAGTACATTTAATCATTTTTAATATATAAATAATTTTTATAATTACCTTGTTGCCAGTCGCTGTTCCCTGGCATACTATATTCAATCGCGGGTTCGATTACAGTTGTGTTTGGACTGTACTCACTCCACACACTCGATGGCGTCGTTGGTGGTGTTGGTCCATCATCACATTCTATATTTAAAGTAAAAACAAACAATTATATTTTGTATATCTTTACATTGCATCTTTAAACTCTACAAATATTTGTAGAACTAGCATTGTTGTATTAATATATTAACCTATACAGTACACCACACTTAAAAACTTTGCTCTAAACTTTCTAAAAAAATTGTAAATTGTGGTAATATTTCAAGCCTAAAAATGTACAATCATATTTTCACTTACAGTTCCACTAAGCATAACTAAAAACTCATCTTTCCCCTTAAGTATCGCAATACTATAAAGGTAGGTAGGAAATATCATTTCTAGATCACAGCAGGGGGATCTGTTGACGAGTTTGACAGTTGCCCTGCCCACTTTTGGTACACCCTGGTACCTTTACATGTGTTCGGTTATAGTACGCCTTGGTAACCCTAACCCTAAATTGCACTATAGTAGGGCATCTATGGTTAAATTAGGCCTCTCATTGGCTGCCCTCTCAACCTTAGCTTTTAATAATTAATTAATTATGCTAATTAACCTATTTAAATAGCTAATTTAATTATCTTTTTAATTTACCATAACATCCTCCTTGCTGGCGTTCATACATACACCCAGCACGTTTTACAAGGCCGTCTACAGCTCTCATTACCTGTCCATTACTGCATAGCAGGGGGGCAGTTGCATGGCTCTCCCTGCGTTAGCGTGTTTTTACTGCGTCTAGCTATAGTACGCCTTGGAGACCCTAGCCCTAAATTGCACTATAGTAGGGCCTCAGGGACCAAATTGGGCCTCCTATTGGCTGCCCCTCAACCCCAGCTTTAATTAATTAATTAATTAATTAATTATACTAATTAACGTATTTTAATAGGTAATTTATTTGTTTTTAAAAAATTTCTAATAATGGTCGATGACGCTAGTTGCCATGCATCTATCTGGCGCCGTTACAGAGATATGGCACCTCAAAGATAATGGGGTCGCGAACTTGACCTCTTTGGAGTCACGTGACATCATTGGTCACGTGACCATTTGACTCCCGGGGGTCGACTTTCTATGTGTGGTCTACAGTGACCTTGTGTCTATTTAGCACCGTTATGGAGATATGGCCATTTGAAGTTCTTCCACAAAGGCTCTTCCAGGAACAGAGGTCGGTCATTGGTCGGTCGGTCCTCAACATTACACTGATCTTATAGGCCTATACTCCTCTTCGCTACGTTAGGAATGTAGCGCGTGAGGAGTAAAAATGTAGCCTAAGAAAGAATTTTCGCTCAGCTTCAGCGGCTCTGCAATATACACGCTAAACATTTTTTTTGCTTTTTCTGTCATATTTTAAAAATATCCTGGGGTCCTGCCGACTAACTATCCAGATCCAGATCTTCTTTTTGCCCGAATTTTCCGCCGTTTTGCCGGAATTTTTCACCGCGTTTTGCCCGAATCTGGGTGGCGGCCGCCCCCTCCCCGGCTCCTATGCCCATGGTTTTGGTCTGGCAACAAAAATTTCAGTCTGGCAATGAAAATTTCGTTTTGGTAGCGATAGTTCCGTTCAGTCACTGAATTTTCGTTAGCATTCGCCTGCAGACAACTTTCGTCTAACAAGGGCCCACACCGATAGAGATTAATGTGCCAATTACCAAATTATCAACACGACCAAAATTATCATTAACAAAACGGAACTGTGACAAAAACTGAAAAACACGAGTGTAATAAAAGTAGACACGAAGCTGAAATCGAACGTAAGCAGAAAGTTCTGTATTTCTTTAGTCGTTACGTTACGTTAAATTGTACTCTGCTTTTTGTTATGACGTTGTGTACGATAACATTTATTTAGTAAATTTTCTGCAGTAAGCGAGTGCATGCACATTAACTGATAACAGACAGTTGAACAAAATTATTAACATTTCAAGTTAGACAAATGATTTTTCCGAGAAAAGGTTACTGAAGGTGAGTTTCAGTGTTAAGTCGGGTTGCCTGAAAATGCAGGGCTGGTAAATGTCATCATCATCATCATCAATGGATATCCGGAAGCAGGCCGAAGGCCTCTATTTCCATCCGAAGTAGATAACTTCAACACGAATATCAACAAAAACTAAACTAATACTGTTTTTACATTGACTTCCGGTACTAATGCCTCTGTTGTATAATCGCATCTTCTAAGTTTGTGCATTTCTGTTTTTATTTAGGTTTTAGGCTTGTGTGTGTTCTTTTTGTGTCCATTTCTTTTATTCTTTTTTTTTATCTGTATATTGTGTTGCTGCTGTCTGTATGATGAAATAAAGATATATATATATAATCATAATACAAACTAAAAC
>Ga0209671_1004856_pt1 | contig 13453 bp, 8 predicted proteins | sample WorMetHERISLAND2_2_FD_187401 | JGI IMG/M metagenome (GOLD analysis project Ga0209671, IMG submission 187401) | Marine gutless worms symbiont microbial communities from Max Planck institute for Marine Microbiology, Germany - Olavius geniculatus... | ecosystem: Host-associated > Annelida >... | reverse complement strand
GTGCAGAAACGAACGTTGGGTGAGGTGGAAAATTAAACAATCTTTTGATGGCGAGTTGTGTCAAAAATATTTGTGCCAAAAGTTATTAAAATGTCGAGGATGTTTTTTTGAGACACAGTGTACATTGTGTCTCAAAAAACTGCCACACTTTGTCATTGCTTATATCTTCACCAAATATTAACCGATTTTCAAAATTTTTTTTATTGTCGCACGCTGCGGGCAATTTGCATGCCAATAAGGTAGATATAAAATATCTTATTACATCTTAACTGTGTTGTTACACTACCTTGTGAAATATAGATGTTTAAAACTCACCATAATCAGAATAATTACATCACAAAAACTTATTTCTTAAAACAATTTTTGACTAATTTGCGTATTAAAATTAAATTTTGTTTAGTTTCTGGTACATGGCTTGTAAACGAAAACAAAGAATGTTATTGTGAATAATGGTTTTTAATGCGGTGACAAAATTTCGGCATTGTAACATGCCACTTAGCAACAAAGACAAGGCAGTGATTAAAAATTTATACCAGTTCAAATAATACGGTTTGCAGAAGATACTGAAGAAATTTTTGAAGACAAACTGCAAAAGAAAAAGACTGGGCATTTTGCTAAAAAGATTTGGGAAACGCGAAGCACCGACCAAAGGCATGAAGCTGCAGACTGAAACGTGTGCATTGTAGTGAACGGGACCACTGTGGATGAACTGCTAGGCCTAGTAAGCCAAAAATACCAGAAACAAATGTATCTTTTAACACACCAGATACCCAAAGATTTGGTTCTAACACAATGTAGCATCGTACAGATCATTCACTGCGATCTTGGCCTGAAGTGTCTTGGTGGTTCACCAATGTGACTGTTGCCTATTGCTAGTTTTTCTTACATTTATATTTTACAAAATAGTGTAGCAACACAGTTACAGTGTAGTGAAATATTCAATAGTCAGTTTATTGCCAATTGTCCAATCAGCGTGCTAGTGAAAGAATTCTGAAAGTCGGTTAGTATTGTCTGAAGATATAGAAAAAAATAAATGTGACGTTTGTTTTGGGACACAGTGTATTGTTTATTGCCTAGCTTCGACGGATCAAACAGAATACCAGATAGTAGTGTCTCGATCTCATGCGGAATCCACAGTCGACGGGTAATTACATAAAAACGTTTTAACTATTTACCACTGTGTTCGTTTTAGCTTTGACAGTTTTTACTTAACCATAATATGATCCAAGTGATATTTTTTTTATTTTAACGTGTATGAAACGTCTCTATAGGTTTGTTACACTGCTCAGATTGTCTTTTAATGATATTGCGGAAACTTGCTCACGTGATCTTTTTCACAGTATTACGAAATCTGGTCACTGTCTTCATGAACTGTTGTCATGTTACGCCGAGCGTCCAGACAGTTTACGCCCTCGTGGACATGATTATGTGTTGCCTGTTTATAGTAAAAAATTGCATAAACAGTCTTTTTAGTTAGATCACTTTTTGACTGTGTCTAATTATTTTATGCTATGTTACCTTGTCTAAATTACATTTCTCTTCTGTTTTGCTATTTTATTATGTGCGTTTGTCACATATTTTATTAAATACTGTGTTACTGTTACTGTGTTATTTACAACAATGAATTCATACTGGGTAGCGCATGCGTTGGCTCAGAAATGATTAACTAAATAGCGACAAACATGATTGGCAATTATTTTCACACAAAAAGTCGCATGTGTCACATCACATCATCTGTATTAAAGCATGTGCTTAAAATGCTTTCCCCCGGAACAAACGCAAGCGGTAGACGTTGACGCCCCTCGCCACTGCACCACTGGTCTAAGTAATTTTTGCGTTAGCCTAAGTTTCTTCCTGATGTCTCACGCCAAAAATTATGAAAATCGGCCAATGTTTCACAGCTATTCAAAAGATAAAAGTGGCATTTTATGGCCCACAATGAAGTTTATGTGATACTGATAGATTAAACTGACAGCTTGTTTTGTTAGTTTTTGAGCACAAATTCATACTGTAGCATGTTATATGCAGGTCCGATTCCGATGTTCATTGGATCTGAGCTGTTTCGACAAGGACCTCGACCCAAGGCGATGGCAGTCGTCGGCGTTACACTGTGGGTCGCAACCTTCGTCATTGCAATGGGCTTCGAGCCTCTTCAGGTAGCCTAACAAGCTTAAGCCACTGTTTAATTTTGTCCATCGAGTATAATAATACTACTGTTAAAACTTATTCCTATTTCCTAACGCGGCATAACATGGCAAATTACGTTACAAGTGTACAGGGTGTGGCAAAATATACTGTGTCTCATAAAAACTGTCGAACTTTGAAAATCAGTCAATATCTATTCCAAATATTAACAGATTTTCAAAAATTTTTCTCCGGCACACTCTGCGGACAATTTGCGATAAAGTGGTTATTAAATATCTCACCACACCTTAACTGCGTTGCTGCACTACCTTGTGAAATATAGATATTCACAAATCACTATAATCAGAATAAATACATCCCCAACGCTTATCTTTTGAAACAATTTTCTACTAACTTGCGTACTAAAATTAAACTAGAAATATAGGGCAGAGCCCAACGTGAGGCCGCCCAGCGCCGTAAGTCTGATTGGGGGACAGATAAAGGGTTGAAATTTCGTTCGCAGCAAAGTCACGTGGCCCGAACGCAACTGCATTATCATATACATGTATAGCAAGCGCAATGTTAAACTTGGGTGGTTCGAAATAAGACAACAGATCTTTGTTGTTTGTGAACCCAAGTTCACCAATTTTCTTACGTTCGACGTGGAATTGATCATGGTTGTAAACGCCGTTTTCCTTTTATCGATATCTCTATCCGTTCTCGAGATATGTGCGATCAAAGTCTAAAATTATCCAAAAATGCGCAAACTGTCGATGATCGGTAGGTCGAAATGATCAAACAACTTTATAGTTAATAGACCAAAGTTCACTAGATTTTTTTTCAATGCGGAAAAAGCAGTAATTTATAACGTGGTTTACCGCTTGTCGACAGCTCCATCTGTTCCAGAGATATCGGCGCTTAAATTTAAAAGTTGTCCTAAATTGAGTCGCATTTTAAACGTTTTTTGCCTTCCCAAATTTTAAGGGGCGGTGCCCCCCAAAAGTTGTACACGCGTTATCACGCCTACCTAGCGGCACATCACGTGCTGAAGTTTCATGGGGCTACTCCGCTTAGCTCCAAAGATCTTGAGGCTCATATACTGCATTTTAAGTCAATTTTTTACCCCCTTTGTAAAAAAATATTGGGGGAAACCCCATCTTCTCTGCTTCCGACCATGTGGCAAAATTTCGTGGAGAGCGGCCCATGGACCTCAGAGATCTTGCGATGAAAAAAAAATAAAGAAGAAAAACTGTTGTAAAAGATAAGGCCTTCCGGACTATCGTTCCGGGAAGCCTAATTATGTTTAGTTTTCAATACATGTCCAGCGTTTGTAAACAAAAACAAATGATGTTATTGTGAATAATGGTTTTTAATGCGGTGACAAAATACCGGCATTGTAACATGCCATTTAGCAACAAAGACAAGGCAGTGATTAAAAATTTACAGCAGTCCACAGAATACAGTTTGCAGAGGATACTGACAGAATTTTCGAAGACAAACTGCAAAAGGGAAGGACTGAGCTTTATACTAAAAAAATTGAGAAATGCAAAGCACTGACTAAAGGCATGAGGCTGCAGACCGAAACTCATCCATATCTGAAAAGAACGGGACCACTGTGGATGAACTGCTAGACCCAGTAAGCTAGGAAGACCAGAAACAAGCGTATCTTTCAACACACCAGATACCCAAAGAGATGGTTTTAACAGTGTAGCATTGTAAAGATCATTCACTGCGATCTTGTTCTAAAGTGTCTTGCTCGTTTAGCAGTGTGATTGTTGCCTATTGCTAGTTTTGCTTACATTTATATTTTACAAGGTAGTGTGGCAACACAGTTAAGGTGTGATGGGATATTCAGTAATCACTTTATTGCCGTCCACAGAGTGCGCTAGTGAAAGAATTTTGAAAACTGATTAATATTTTGTGAAGATATAGAAAAAAAACAAAGTGTGACGTTGTTTTGAGACGGTGTATATCCTTTAAATTTGTGCGCCATTTATCTGAGCAACTGCTTGGAACTGACCGTTCAGGGACTTATTGCGGCTGTAGTTATGCAGCATCTTATTCTCAGACAGATCTTTTTTATTGCATAGTGTGTTCTGTCGGCATATGGTTGGAAGGACAAGCAGCTGCTTCTATGGCTGTTCTCTGCTTTGTTGTATAAGCATAGAGTAGTCTCATGCTGCGCATAATTTGTCGCTATCTTACAGAAGTTGTGTTGTTGCACATAACAAGTCGTTATGTATTTTAAAAAGTGAAGTATCGATATCTGGCCTGGCTAAAGTCGCTTAGCTGTTCTTTCATCATCGGCTTCATTAAGACACTGGACGAATGAATGAAGACTGACTGTGTATGTTGTGTGCAATGTAACAGAAAGCGCTCGATGAGTACACGTTTCTCGTTTTCGTCGCGCTGCTCGTGCTGTTTCTCTTCTTCATCATCTTTTTTGTTCCGGAGACCAGACGCAAGACGTTCGAGGAGATTGCCAGCACGTTCACGTCAGCAAAAACCAGCCGAGTCGATATATTGTCACGAGCTGCGTCAAAAACTGCTCCAGCTCAGTAACTGCCATCGTCATCGCATCAACAACAGACAGTCCATAGCAATGCAATTATGTTGTACTATGATGACAGTCAATGGGTTCATAGTTGATCTAATATGCAGGACTAGGGTAACACCACGTAGACTAACGTACATGTTCATAATGGTATGGTAAAGCAGGCAGGCAACCTTAAAAAAAGTTATGAAAAAACTGCCTGTAGTAAAAGAACTAAAATTGCTTTAAATAGGCTTTGCTATGATCTCCACATGTAGTAGATACCAAGGCTGGCGTCAGCTGCTTATAATGCAATGTTTTGTGAACATAAATTATCAGTGTTATTAAAAATTTTTCCTGCATGGAACTAGGATATTATCTGGAAAAAACGTATCTCGGAAGTATGAACACTGCATAAAAATTTACAAAAAATCAAACTGACGCAACTATGGTTGATTGTGTGCTTTGCATCTATACTGAGCATTAGTTTTTGTGCTGAAGTACTGGGGTATGATAATAACTTTGCGACAATGGCGTCGTATCTATGCGCACATACACCGATCATAATACTGGTGTACATAATCTGGTGTCACACCAGCAGTATTTATTGTGATCACTTGTAGTCCACCTATACTCCAACAGCTGGAATGGCCGTCAGTTTCAACTCTGATACCAAAATCGGTTTGTACTGTAATGCACTGTACTGTTTTGAGTTGCCAGAACTTGTAAATTTATGTGAATTGCTACAGTCTGATTCCTGTATATCACGTACACGGTGACCACATTGTTAGCACCGCAGCAAGAACAACTAAGTCAGGGTGGCCACAAAGTAGGAAAGCAAAAATTCCCAAAAGTTTTCCAGCCTTTTCCAGAGCTGTGAACTTAATATTCCATGGGTTATTGTAACAAAAGTAATTGTGATAATGGTAATCTTGGGGAGTAAAGTAAGCTCCACCAGTGTAGTCCAGAGCAGAACCCCATCCACAAATGAATTTTAGCGCACTTTGTGCCCCTGAAACCACATCTGGTGACACTATTTTGTTACAATTTTTCCCCGAGGTTGCACAAAATTTCCCAGGTTCAGAGAATTCCCCGAGTATTCCATGTTTGTGGCCACCATGTATGTGCTATATGAGTCAACGTCTTACTGTATTTATTAACTCAAGTGGCGTAACTATGTCGTCAGTGCTGGGAGAAGCCTTAAGTCACTACATTTCTTTTGTCAATGGCCGAATTGCCCAACAGTTGGTGAACACTGAGAAGGAAAGCAGAGCAAAACAGTCTTGTAGATCGATGTTATATTTTCATGAGTTCATGAACTAATCAAAAATCGGGATTTGTCATACTGTGTCAAAAATTGAGCCCTGGAGACTGGCACCCACAGGCACTGCCTCCTCCCATAGTTATGCCAAGTAAGCAACAACCGTTAGTTCTTATTGATGTTGAATTTTCATATTTTTTTTGAGCTTCGAGTATGCCGTCATGTGATTGTTTTACATTTATACATCATCGTTACACCATGTATAGTTATTTTGTGTATACATATACATTATATCTGACCAACAGCGTTTAACCTGGAACATCGTGGTACTGTGCTATCACGAACTACCGCAAGAATGTTTTGTAGACTTGACTGTTGCTTAATAACATCCTCAGTTGTATTCAGTGGTGGATCTAGGATTTGGCAGAGGGGGGAATCTTTTCCCTCCTTCCCCTTCCTCTTTCCCTTTATGTTCCCATTCCTTCTCCTTCCCTCAGAAGTAAGTCAAATCTAGTTAAAGGCTCTGGGAGAGTGCTGTGAGTTTAAGGCAAATCTGGACCAAAACGGTTGCTAAATGAACAAGCTAGTGCTGTTTTGGACACTGCTAGATGCAAACATCGGTGACCAGCTAGACTGTACATGTTGCTTTGGAGATGCGTAAGCCAAACCTGTATAGGCTGAATATCTAATATGTATTTATACTATTTACTGATAGACACGGAATTGATGCAGAAACATGTCAACGATGATTTGGCCAAACTCAACCCCTTGAATCCAGCTAGGGAGTCTGGAGGGTGTGAGCTCCCCTAACAGGGTCTGGGGAAGCCCCAGCTGAAATCAAAATTGATGCATTAGAGCCTCAAAATTATTCACAAAATTATTACTTGGCAAATCACCTCAGCATAATGTTCAGGATCAGAGAGTAGGATCAGAGGGGGGAGGGAAGGATAGCAGCATGCACACCATCCGACTGAAACCACCACTGGCTGTATTTATCTACAACAAGTATTCTGCGTGACTGGAGACTCTTGACAAATCCACGTAAAACTGTCCATCTATCTATCTAACTCATAGTATTTGTATTGTTCATTGTATCACATGAGCAGATGGCACGTATAAACTCAACATTACAGTGTGGTTTGATATTGTTATGTCAAATACTGACTATCTTGATATTAATGTTAAAATCAATAAGTTTTTCTTGAAGCACTCAGATAGCAGACACTTTGCATGATCCAAAACCAGGAATCCTGTATGCAGATGTGCATAAGCAGCCAAATTTAATTTTGATGATGGCCTACTTGTGCCATGCTCCAAACCTCCAAAAATTTTATCAGTTTGTTCACACTTTTAAAAGTTTTTTTTCTAGAGAGGCAGACATGCATACAAGCAGACAAAGGTAATAACACAACGAGGGTTGAAAAACTAAAGGCCAACCCAGTGGGTTTTATTGCATTTTTTTAGAAATAGCCCAACTTGAACATTAGCTGAAAAGTCCCAGTTAATACATCTGTGCTTCTACTTGCTCCAGATAGGACAGAACACCCAAATTTACACATTTGAATGTTTCAAAAACTTGATCCAGTTTTAGTTCTTTATTCCCCTAATGACAAATGTTTTACTGCAGTTAAGTCTGGGTGGGTTTTGGGGGTAAGTTTTGAGCGATTTTTAGGTGGGTTAACCCAATAAAACACACCAGGTTGTTTGGGTTTCTGCCCATGTGCAGTATTACAAGCAATACTAGCAGTAGCCAGACATGTCATAAAGTTCAGTTGATTCAGTCACTAGTCACAACAATGGGTCCTATCATACAAAATGCTTTAAGTTCACTAGACAGTAGTCAAACCAATCAACAAGTTCATGATGCCAGCAATACTGGACTGCTGCAGGCATCTCGGCACTAACTGCTCAACTGTTGAACTTGAATTCTCTATCAGCGTACGCTACTTCTCCATTCCGAAGCTTCTGCTCCCGCTTTGACTTCACACACAACAACTGGCAAATGAACTTCAACTTAGTCAGTTTTTGATAAAAAAAAAAATTCAGACCACCTAAACAATGGATAACAACCACAACAAAAAAGACATTACACTAGAAGTGGCATATATAGTGGGTTGGTGGAGGGAGGGGCTTAAGGCTCCTTCAGAATATTTTGTTAAGATAAAAAGTAATTGTTGAAGTTATCTGTCTTACTGCTTTAGACTGTGTCTGAAAAAGCACCAGAATGTATTTGGCAGGTAAGCCCTGCAAAGACCCATTCAGCCCACTGCTTGAGCTCACAGTGGTCACCAAAGCCCTTAGGCTTACAATAAAAATTTGCATGCTTCCGGTTGCAGTGTGGTAATAATAAGTATGGATGGGTGTAAGAAATAATATTTTAAATCTTATAACGTATGGGGAAGAAGGAAAGAAAAGAAGAGAAGGAAAAAGAGATGTGTCTGTAAATGTGGCTTTCAAATATTTGATTCTGTTAATTCACTAATAGCATAGGCATGTCTGTGCTAAAGGTGGTTTAGCCGGTTAAAACCTGTGCAAAAGAAACAGACTTTTGCCAGTTTCTGCTATTCCATGACTACTGACAACATACTATGCATTATATGCATTTTTACCAAAACAAGGCAATACAAAAACTTTTAACTTTTATATTAATTTGTTGATGATCATTGTGAAACAAAGTTAAAAAATGTTATGAATGGTGAATTGAAACATTATGTTTTTTAATAATGTGGCGCAAGCTTCATATATCAATAAAAATTAGTGGAACAAGCATTCTCCTTAGCTGTTGATCTTAACAAGGTTTTTGTTGGTTTAAATCTCACGAGTGGCAGAAACAAGTTTTTTCCCAGCAAATCCTCAACACTGATTAATCTTAGCAGTTGTTACATGCAAAGATGGTTCACATCCTAACAGTGCATATCAACTGCAATATAAATTATGATAACTGGATATTAGTTACACACAAATGCTCAAAGCTCACCCTGGATGAATGAAGATACCACGTGTAGAGACCCATCGGCAGAACTGTCCACGAAAAAGCAAAGAGAAAGTTCTTCGGTGCTGGTTTAAATTGTTCCCAAAATGTTGCACGCATCGACAGGAATCTCTGCATCTGTGGATCATGCTGTGCAGCACACAACATGAAAACAGTCATCGTCTCAGCTCTAAAGATATAGCAAAGATCCAGTACCAACCATAGAGCAGTGATGACTCGATATCAAGATTTCAATTTTGATACTAAATTGATACAATATTTTACAAAATTTTGCAATATCGATATTTTTAATAATAAGTATGCAAATCTTATACAAGCATAGGAAGAAGACGTGAACATTGAGCAAAGCAGTATGCTTTATTCAGATACCCGGTAATAAAGATGTGTCTCTGGGTGAACTTCTAACACAACTGTAATTAAATTACAAGTAACAACACCATTAACTCGCCACATTTGTAATCTTTCTTTCCAGTCACGCAGTGTAGCGAAGAACCTGTAGCAAATATTAGGGATGTGACAAAGTTCGTATTCGACAACATGCGACAACTTTAAAGCTATTCAATATGCGATGAATAGTAGGAGGCGTTTCTGGCGAATACAAATATTTCAATTCATTCAATTTGATTGAACTAATAAATTTTACATAGGAAATACTGACAACGAAGAGAACACAGCACTCTGGATGTTTCATTTTCTTAACTGAACTGGATTGACTAAACTTTGCCTTAAATACCGGTGCTGATTTTCACTAACTGAACACTGAACAACTATATTTGGATGTTTGCTTTATTCAAATACTGGTATAGAGAAGTTTTCTTGAGGCTGAATAAGTATTCGCATTCGTTATTCGACGAACAGTAAAGTTAATATTCGCATTCAATGAATATGAATATTTTTTTGCTTCGTCACATCCCGAGCAAATATCGTGAATATATAGAAAACATTGCGGTATATTTAAATATTGTGATATGTCAAAAAGTCCATATTTTTTCAATGATAAGATACGATACGATAAATCGCTATCAAAAACGATATATTGATATTTTTGACATATCAAGTCATCACTACTATAGTTTCTTAATATGTATTGTACATATACTAGCCTACTGCTTCGCCAAGTGCTAATCAGCACTAGGCAAAGCAGTAGACTAATATATAGCACGAAGTTATTTATCTAAAAAGGCTGTATCTCATCGAAGATTATATCTGCCGTAAAAATTCACAGCAGAGAGCGATAATCAACTACTTATTTTCTGTGAATTTTCGCGGAAGCATCTTTTTGCTTTTTGGCCATATGTTGTGAAAATTTATGTACTGAAACATATACATTAAAGGTGAGGAAATAAACGATTAAGCACACAATTAATTATTGACGTGTTACAGCCATGCTGATGCGTCTGTTTGTCTGTCTGTTAGTTAGTTTAAACCAGGTGGGAATTTTAATGCTGTTTTGTTGCAAATTGTCTGCCGTGAGCGCAACTTGGCAGTGAAAGAATTTTGCCAATCAGTCAATGTGGGGCAAAAATATAGACAGACTCATTGCGTACAGTTTATAGGCCTACATTTTAGAAATATAAAATCAGTCACACTTTGAGACATTAGCTGAAAACTCATGGCCGCTTACCAGTGATGTGGTCAGTTACATAGACCTACACTACAGGCTACAGCAGTTGCTAATTTGCTATTATTGCCTACGTAATCTGATAATACTGTACGATTAAGCACACAGTATACTGTACTAAATAGCAGCAGATAATAATATTTATTTTCTGTAAATTTTTACGGCAGATAACCATTCCATGCTAGCTTCCGTGAAAATTCACGGCAGATAGCGAAAATCGACTACTTATTTTCCGTGAATTTTCACGGCAGATATTACCTTGCATATCTCATTGCTGGTTTATACTGATTAACTACACTATTAATGGGCTGTGCATTTATGATTGACTGAGTGAGTGAGTAGAGTTAAACACCCTACCCGACACAGTATAGATCATTTCGGGTATGGCCTTTTCAGGCAGAATGCACACAAACACAATAATGAAACGGTAAGTTTAAACTTTACAATAAACAAAGAGTTTAACCTTTACAAAAACACAACAAAAAATTTGAGCAAAGCTCACGAAACACGCGAAAGCCTATAGCAGTTCCTGTTCGCAGGCAATCTTAGTCTATCTCCATCCATTTCGTCGTAATTCACTCTTTTGCAGCCAAAAATCGCCCAAAAATCACGTTAAATCAATATTTTTAGGGTTCAAGGTCATTCAAGGTTATCAATGTTGACATTCGTAAGAAGCTTCTCATCAGTGCTTGTTATGATAAGCAGCATGGCTGTGCCTATCTGCAACCATTTACACGCTAGACAAGCACCGAATACAAATCACCACTTTTTACAGGGATACCTCTCGTTGACACCAACGTGCACAGGCCTGCTTGAATCTAGAGCATCCGGACTTGGACTGCTAAAATCTACATTCTATGCTGCAAATTTCATATGTAGGTTGTCTTGATCTATCTCCAGCCATTTCGTCGCAATTCAGTGTTGAAATGTGCGCTGCATCCAAAAGTTGCGAAAAATTCACTAAAAACCTCTTTGAGGGGTTCAAGGTCGTTCAAGGTCATCGATGTTGATAAATCCAAAAAGCCTGTCACTAGTGCTTGTTATGATAAACAGCATGTATGTACCTATCTGCAACCGTTTTCACATTATTCGAGCCAATAACGGCAAAATGACGTCTTTTTTAGGGGGTACCCCTCTTTGACGCCCTCGTTCGAAAGGAACCCCTGCACCCAGTGGCACGAAATTATCTCACGATAAACTAGAGACCTGGGGCAGCCCACAGTGAAGATTTCGTAATCTCAGCTTGCACCGTTTTGAAACAGTCCACGAGTGTGACAGACAGACGGACAGACAGACAGACAGACAGACGCCCAGACGATTGCAAAGATGAGCGAAGCATTCTGCTTTCGCACATAAAAATGAGGTTAACCTAAACCTAAAATTGTAAGAACTCCATTATACGCGTGCATATGTAATTAACACAATGCTAGTTCTAATAATCGGGTAGAGTGGAGTTTACTGGGCACCATAGGAATACATTGCACCTATTATTTCACATATATACCATATAACTACCAATAGGGTTAGGGTTTAGAGTTAGGGTTAGGTGTATTCCTATGGCGCCCAGTAAACTCCACTCGTCCTTAATAATCTTCCCTGTTATCCTCCAGACAGCGTGATAATGCTGTCTATTGGAGGACAGGCGTTCATGTCATGACCTAATGCAGACGGGTGGCACTAAATACCAAAAACTACCGAAAACGTCGACTGTTGTCAGTAGTTTTTGGTAACTTTCGGCAAATAGTGCCACCGATGAAATGACCAACTGGATGAAGGTCACTTACTATATAACCTCCAACCCCACGATAAGGATTGGATACTTTCTGCTGAAACTCCTTCTTTAATGCATCCCGCATAGCTGCTCTTTCCTGTATAGCCCGCATTTCCTCCTCCGTGATATTGTATATTTTCTTAGGGTCATACATTTCTCTAACAACTTTATCTTGCGCCATATTTCTTATTTACAATCTGCAAAGAATAGCTATGCTGAACGTTAGACCTCGCAACGACTCTGTTGAATAAATATGTAAATTAAAACTGGAGCTACGAAGAAAATTTGTGCCGGAAATTTTTCTAACAGCTCACGTTATGAATAACTGTGTTACTGTTTATGACATATTTATTTGTAATAGCATTGTCAACCTTGTACTACTCTAGCTTTGTTTAAGTGAAAATATCAGCTTGGTGCTACCTTGGTAGCCTCTAAGTTTTAACAAACTCAGTTTTGTTTAGTTTCATTAAACTAATTGCTTAAGCAAATTGTTAAATGTTCTCATACAAGCTATGCATTTTAGAGATTTGTTGGTGTCCTTGTAGTGCATTTTGTGTCGAAATGTACCTGCGTATTCAATCAATCAATAACTTTTATTTCAGGCAGCATTGCCCATAGAAACACAAGACAGACAAGACAGACAGGTATTGACAGACAACAGTAAAAGCAGACAGAGAATAGTTACATATGACAGTAAGAGGGTGGCGTTAAACTAGACATTAGCACCAAACAAACATAAAAACTGTACAGTAATGACACTATTAATTACTACTAAATGAAAAAACAAGCACACACACTATGCAATGATAAGGCTAAATAAAACCACATATCACTTTGACAAAGTGCGTAAAAAATCAATATTACCATTGCCACACTTATGCCAGAGTTGTCTGAAAGAATACTGACTATTTAGTATGAGAGTTTCAAAGCTAGGTAAACCTAACTCCAACAATATCTGTGTTACACTGAAATGCCGAGCAAAACCAAAAAATAGTTTCGGTAGCGGAAGTGTATAATTGCTTCCTGCTAGTCCAAACGATCTCCACAAAGCAAATCACAACTCCGTTCTTCAGTTCCACAATGAGTAACACTTCTTGCCATTTTTTTGTCATGTTTAAAAATAGACAGCATTAGCCATTTATGTTTGAGGT
>Ga0209671_1004854_pt1 | contig 13454 bp, 11 predicted proteins | sample WorMetHERISLAND2_2_FD_187401 | JGI IMG/M metagenome (GOLD analysis project Ga0209671, IMG submission 187401) | Marine gutless worms symbiont microbial communities from Max Planck institute for Marine Microbiology, Germany - Olavius geniculatus... | ecosystem: Host-associated > Annelida >... | reverse complement strand
GCCTACTTCCGGTTTGTGAACGAACACGCCAATCCCACTGACGCTAACACGCGAGGACTCGATTCCGAATTTGATGATGGTTTCTGAACGTTAGCGGCGAGGGTTTAAAAACAGTAAACCTTCGCGGGCAAGATGTTGCCAGTTTTCGACAACTGGCTGCGAATTCCCGACAAAGGAGATTACAGATGTTCAGCATTTTAATTTTGTTTTTAAATTTTCTCAAAATCGGGGGTTTCAGTGCCAAATTTTGCATTTTAAACGGCAATTTTTCCACCGCCAAATTACAATATTTTGTTTCGCCCAATAACTTTCAATCTATGACCGGCACGACACCGCTGCGAGGAACACTTGCGTGACGTAAAGTAGTGCCTCAGTTTACCCTTACAGGAAGGAAAGATAAAAGGGTCGTAAATCGCCGTAAAAATTCGTCTTGTTGTTCCGTCGCCCAATTTCAGGCAACTAAAGCATCACTGTGTCGTCGTAAAGTGTTGCATTATTATCGTTAACTATATACTCAGATCCCAGTATGCGGAACTGCGGACTGAGCTAGCGGATCAACAGATTTTGGCATCCGAACTTCTCTGTCTCGGTGTCGATCTCTCGGTCTTAGCCCGGATTAATTTAAATGCTCGCTCGACGCTAAGAACACCGCAGACCCATAGACCCATGTGCTCGCCTTTCACTTATTCACCGACTTACTCCATCGGGGCGATACCTACGGCAAAAAATGTTGTGGGGGTCGACACCCTCCTCCTCGCAAACTTTTGATTCCTGAGGATTTCTTGTAACCGCAAAGTAAGACTATTTTTGCTTCTCGGTGTCATGTTCAACCATAGAAATAAATAGGGTTTAAACCTTACGATGCAAGCCACCATTTCGGCGTTTAATATGCACAATGAAAATACTAAATGTGTCATTGTGTAAATGTTAAAAATCAAATATCGTTCATTGATCAGGGACATTTTGCAGCTAAAAGTGCACTTTTTCGTCATTAGAGCATCGGCACATGACATCTTTACTTGGCTTGAAGTGGGGAAAGGAAAGGAAAGAACGTCCCAAATTAATTTATAAAATCAGCGCTGTGGCGTAGACAGAAGGGCCCAGCCCCCGATCTCTAAGTTTTTTTTGTTAAAAATAGATATTAGCAACTCGAAAAAATAACAAAAAGTGTTTCCACCAGATCTCATATTTTAAGGCCACAATGCACTATCTTTGATTTCGGATGGGGCACCGCCGAAAACAAAAAGCCAAACTGGGAGCTCACAACGCTTCCCCAGACTTTGTCTGTCATTTAGGGGTCATCTTTCTAAGGCGAAGAAAATAGGGAGGAAAACGGAGGAAGAGAAAAGATGGAAAAAGTTGCGAAAAAGGATAGAGAAAAGAAAGGGCTGTATAGTAACGGAGACGAAGCCCCCAATTCACATTTTGGCTACACCACTGAGTCAGCCCCCTGCGTCGCCCAACCGCCATCGTATATATATTTAGCTGCCCCATAGGATGAAGATTGATAATTTAATATCGTCGGACGTAGGCAGGTCAGCCCGGAGCCAACAAACCGTTTATAGAGTGATTAATAAATGGCGCCAAATAAAAAAAAATCCCGGCTTGGCTTCGCCGTAGTTTGACTAGCCAGCGAATATACAGAATTAGTTGGACGCTATATCAGTCGTCGGATATTGCTTTCTATAGCTAACTCGTTTGCACCGCTGTTGAGGCGAGAGCCTGCCCTGCGCTAATTAAATAACCAACCGAAAGTTTTTGCCTAGCATAAAGCGCCGTATTGTCGCCACCGTAGGTTGCCCGTCCGTTTATCCGTTCGTCCGGGCTTGGGTTGATAAAATAAGTAAGTAAATTACTTTACGGTTTTTAATTTGTTGCTCGGTGCCTTAGCATAAGCTACATTAAGCTATCTTCTAAGAGAATGTCCCTTAAATTCGGGTACAATACAATAGCCTATATTGCACGTTTATTTGCTACATTACATCTTTTTCGATTTTTTGATAAACAGTAAAGATGAAAAATGCAATATAAACACAAAACCGACTAATAAATGAAACATACTGTTATATATATGTTTTTCAGAAAAGAAACGGGTTTTTAACTTTTTAACGCTGGGCGCATTTACGCGTTTTGTCTGGCAGGTAGGCTAACACTGCATGGTCTTTTGATTTCATATGGCAGGTGACGCTTTGTAGCTCTGCGATGGGTTTTCTATAAATGACTGTACGCAACCGGTTAAGCTTTGCATTTTACCTAATATAACGTTTACACGATGAAGCTGGCTCGGCGAGCTGGCTCGTCCAGCTAACATATAATTCCTTGATGTTTGCTCGACCGTGTAAACGGGGTATAACGTTTACTTATTCAGTGTGATGATTTGTGTCTGATATACGCAGGCGAGTGGTCGGGCTGTTTGCAAGGGAAATGTGGCAGTGGCGGCCTTGACACTCGAACAGTTTACTGCGAGAGCGTCACTGACAACGTACGGGCAGTCAATGACAAGTTCTGTGACGTCAGTAGAAGACCAGTGACGTCACGCACCTGTTTCCGCTACTGTCAACATCACCGATACACCTACACGTGGGTCGTTGGAGAGTGGTCAGACTGCCAAGCCACTGGGCCTTGTCAACTCGGGCTCCAACCAGGTGAAACTATTTGACCTTAGTGACCCAGTCCTCAATCCTCCAGAGAAAACATAAGCATACGTATAAACTGCACGAACTTTTAGAATTTGGTTAGTTTATTTTCGGAAAAATAATTACTGTTGGCACCAGATGTCATCTTTTAAAACTAAAATGCACCAGATTCGATTTCGGTTTGAGCTCCGCCCCAGATTCCGCTGGGGGAGCTCTCGGCGCTTTCCCAGATCCCCTAGCTCGATTTTAGAGGGTCCTACTTCTAAGGGAAGAAAGGGGATGAGAAGAGGGAAGGACAGGGGAAGGGAGCGGAGGGGTAAAAAGGGGGCAGGGAAAAGAGAGACAAAAGAAAGAAGGGAGGGATGGAAGGGAGACGAGGCCCTCAATTGAATTTTCTGTCTACGCCACTGTTTGACTTACAAAATAATTTGTTTTAATATGTCCGGCCATTGCAGACATATGCGGCCATTTGTTTACCACAAAGCTTTAAAATTTTTGTGTTTTTAGTTTTCCTAGAAAAACTTGCCTTCCTAAAATGTCATTGAACGCTTGAAAATATTATTGCGGTTTTGAGTTTGCTTTTAAAGTTTTACGTGAAAAAAAATCTAGTCTGTAGTGCGGCAGTATTTTTACTATAGTTTTTGGGTACTATTTAGCGTTTTCGTTTGTCTTTTATGATTTTTTACACATTAAACGTCATGATATAAAAATATTTTCAATCGCTTTTTTCCGTCCTTTCGTTTTCATCGGCTGCAAGCAGTATTTTCAAGCCTAACTAAGTTCAAAAACAAAAAAGCGCTTAAAAATTATTTGGATGTTTTTGAGGCAAAAGTAAACGGTATGCTGATTTTCAGTTCCAAATGTTTCAGGGTAGTGGTTATGGTTAGGGTTAAGTTAGTTCTCACAGGTCTAAACAGAAGGTTCTGGTTCTGGGCCAACGTGTTTTTCACCCATAATTTATTCAGCTGTGACATTTACAGTTTACTTTAACTTGAACATTTTTCGTATTTTTGCGTGGGTTATAAAAGTTGGCGGGACCGGAAGACAGGAGGTTGCAATAATTTCCCGACAGACAGTCTAAATTTTTTACACGTTTATTCCGACAGACAGCTGAAAATTCCCGACAGAGGAGATTATGGTGCTAAATTGTCAATTTTGCCCATAAATCTCTACAAAAAGGGCTTTTCCAACCTTAAATTTTGCAATGCATCTCAAATGAAAATTGTTCGACAAGAAACTTTTACCGACAATTATCTGACAGCCCAAAATTTAAGGTTCGGGAGTAGGGGGCAACTGTTTTTCCCCCGGAAATAATAAAATAATTACTGTATGTACAGGGGTAAAACGACGTGCGGTGAAGTGCCAGGCGCGATGTGGTCATAATCGACGTCGTCATCATCGCAGGCGACGCACCGGAAATGATCCCGACATGCCTTGCTCGCGGTTCAGCGCCAGACCGGAAACAGAGCGCGCGTGCGCGGTGCAGTGTGGGAGGGATTGCGTCACTACAGACCTAGGGCCGGAGACCAGCGACTGCGAATCGTGCTGGAATCGTTGGTCAGCGCGTCATCGGTCTGTCCTTCTGGAACCACAAGAGGGTGGTTTACCATGCCAGGACCTGACAGAGATGGTAGCGTGTCCGCGTAGACCCCGCTGTGAGGTCCAATATCGTCAGTCCAACAATCGCTATCGTCTGGGCCGCTGGACCGACTGCGCCGCCTTTCATCCCTCACAGGCGGTCGCCACGTTTGGAAGTCTGGACAGAAGCAACAGGGACAACCAGGGATCTACAAGTCGCGGTTTCACTTCTGTGATCGGATATCGACGCCGATCGGTCGACTGCATCGACATGTCGGGAACCAGCGTCGATAAAAAGTCAGCCACTTGGCATTCGTGCTTCAGCTAGAAGTGAATCATCATTGTCTTTAGGCTATCTTCTATTTTCCAGCCGGGCGCAATTGTGTTAAAATGTTTTAGTTTCAAAGTGTTTTGCTTATGCATACATGCAAATGCAACACATGTGAAATGTTTTGTTAAAGGTAAAATGTAAAGGGTTCAGTACTTGCTGCAGTGGTGCTTACAACCAATCAATCTCAATCTTTGTTTGTGTCAGGTAAAAAACCCATATCATCTAAGCCTAAAAGAATATTAAGAAGTAAGAAAATATATTATATGCATGCAGACGCAAAGAGCAACCACAAACACAGTCAGCGAAACACATCAGCTACACACAGGAACAATTCCAATGTTTCTGAGATTAATTATCAGCATATTGTCAGACGACCACCAGTGTGCACTGTATACATGACGTCATGACTTACGTGAGTCAGAGTCGTTACCAAAAAAAGTTTTACTTTTAAAAAGGTTAAGAGAAAAAAGGGAAAAGATGGTAAGGGATAGAAAGGTAAAACAGATGGTAGGAGAAAAAAGAAAGGAAAACAAAGGGAAATGATAGAAATGGAAAGGAAAGGGAATCCCCACAATTCACATTTCTGGCCACGCCACTGCCTCGTGCACGAAAACAGAACGATGCTGATGTTGTGTTAGTTTCTGTTCTCATCACAAGTCGCCGTCATCGGCATCACTCTGTCTACTTCCTCGACCTCCACGCGGCAGAACATTTGACGTGGACACCGACTGGACGCGTTGGACGCCGTACGACGAGTCCTACTTTGTCTACCAGCAACGCAATGACGCACGTGGAGATACCGCTTTAGCATCAGAGCCTATCTCCACGTCCAGCAACACTGCTTTGACGAAGCTGACTGACGATCAGTGTAGCAGGTAAGCACAACAAGTTTCTGAGTTTGTTTTTGCAGAGTCGGATTTAATTATATTTACCATGTTCCGAATATTGGATTCGGACAGCAGCGCGACATGTTCTCGCTTCTATGGGCCTTTGCGACATCAAAAACTTATACTTGGTGTATATGACATTTTCTAGCCTGGGGTTTCTGTGCGCCGTGTTGCAAAATCCAAATTTTACGATAGTTACTTAGTTGCTACTTTTTGAACAGAAAATTTACCTGTATATGGAGGCTATACATTTTCACTCAATAAGGCTTAACGGGAGTTTAAATCCCGTCCTGTGTTTTTTTAGAGATCTGAAAAGTTTTTCGTGGCTCTGAGATTGGTTCGTTGTTGTTCACACTTTTAATCGGTAGGCCTGCTGTTTAGTACGTCTACTGTTGGTAATGCTGCTGCTGCTGGTGAATGTTTTTACGCGCGATAGCAGAATGCATCGCGCGTCTTAGCCGTCGTCTAGGCGTCTGTCCGTCCGTCCGTCCGTCTGTCACACTCGTGATCTGTATCAAAACGGTGCAAGCTAAGATCACGAAATTTTCAGTGTTGGTTGCTCCAAGGATTCTAGTTTACCGTGACAAAATTTTTCGTCTTTTGGTGAAGGAGTTTTCCTCGAAAAGGGGCGTCAAAGAGAAGAACACCTTAAAAGACGTTATTTTGCCGCTGTTGGCTCTTTTAGTGTGAAAACGGTTGCAAATAAGTACAGAAATGTTGCTTATCATAACAAGCACTGGTCACGGGCTTTTTAAGTTTTACAACGTCGATGACCTTGAACGACCTTGAACTTCCAAAAGGGAGTTTTTAATGAATTTTTCGTAATTTTTGGCTGCAGCGCACGTTTCATGAGTGAATTGCGACGAAATGCCTAAAGATAGACCAAGACAACCTGTGTATGAAAGTTTCAGCATTAAACGCAGATTTTAGCAGTCCAAGTGCCGACCCTTAGGTTTGAGGAGGCCTGCGCACGCGAGTGTAAAAGAGAGGTAGGCCCTACCCCTCTAAAACGTGGTCACATGTATTTTACTGATATTGCCTCGTCTAGCATGAAAACAGTTGCGGATAGGCACAGACATCCTGCTTATGATAACAAGCACTAGTGACGAGCTTCTTAGGAGTGTCAATATCGATGACCTTGAATGATTTTGAACCCCCAAAGTAGGGGTTTTTATTCATTTTTTGCGATTTTGAATTGCGAGACACATCTTAAGAGTAAATTGCGTATAAAATTATTATTATTTTATTGCATGCTGTACACTGATTTTTAAAGTGGCAGGACCGCTGCTGTTGCGCGTCACGTAAGCTTTGCTCAAATTACTTGTAATAACAAGTGAAAATGTTGCAGAAAAAGTGAAGATCAGTTTCGATTTTTCACGTTTTTTTCGTTTTTGACTTTTGATATAGGGCCATTACGAGACAGAGAGACAGACAGAAGGACGAATAGACGGACGGACAGACAGACAGTCAAGAAGCATAATGCGGTCTACGAGGACGGCCGCATAATAATGCCAATAACGGTGTTGCTGGCAGATATCGTTGGTTAGTTGGCAGTTGGGGCGAGTGCATATTACAACAAGCGAGCGATGTGTGTGGCACCGGACTACAGAATAGGACAGTGCTTTGCGTCACGGCTTCAGGTTTTTATCCAACAATCAACACTAATAAACTCTTTCTGATTCTTAGAAAAAGATACTTGCAGCGAATACAGCGTTTACGACACGTAATATAAAACGTTACAATTATTCACATCAAATATTCGTTTAAAAATTAGTTGGCAATTTATTACTGTAACTCTGATTATCTCAGCGTTTATTTTTTCAGTACCGCAGTATTTTAAGTATTAAGGCGCGTACAGAGCGACGTAAGTGAACTGAACTGCACGGTTTAGTTTTTAACGAACTGACCAATGGGCAATCAGGGCGAGCCCATTGGTTATTGGTTGATGCGTACGTGAATGTAGTCACGTAGGTTACTCAAGCCGTTAGACGGTGCCTACTGTAATGTTACTGTAAAAAAATAAACCATGTCAGTTCAGTTTAGTTTAGTATAGATCAGTTACGTCGCTCTGTACGGCCCTTGTACTTTGTCAATATATTGCGTTTTTGTTGCTTCGAGGCTTGCGCTATATTCACATTTTACGTGTTTTACTAACATATTCTTTTGTAGCAGGCATGCTTGTGCATCTGACACATGCTTAATACACTATACTTACTTACTTACTTACTTACGTGTGTTTTTACAGACGCGTCTCCAGTGGCAGATCATCTGTGTAGCGGCTCGGGTGAGCCGGAAATTCATACTCGCACGTGTTCAGTCCCTTGCTGTCAACCTTGTCTTATCTCTGAATGGTCGCAGTGGTCGGACTGTTTGCCCGACAGATGTCGTCTCGAGCGCACCAGACCACGTGACGGTAACGCATTTTATATGCTCAGACTCCATTTGGAATTTAAATATATTAACTTTTAATTAGAGATCAAGCCTTGCGCAAGGCTAAGCTGTTCACGGTAGCCACCGTTAGCAGCTTCTATTATGGCATAGTTTTTTTTAACTCGCAAGGTCAAGGTATTCGAAAATCCGATCCTGTGACACTGACCTTTAATCTTTGACCTATGACTTAAAAATTCAATAAATTTCTAGAGGTTGGCGAAATACATGCTCATGCAGAATCATATCAAGGTACGTGCAACGGTTTATGAATTATCGTGGTGTCAAGAAGACAGACAGTGCAATTTGTTACGATGTTGAAAACAATACTGTTGTCGCTACCAAGGACAGTGATAAATCTACAACGTGTCGAAGAAAATTGAGTACGGGAGTTTTTTTCCCGACAGGTTACAGAGAGCGTACGCGTACAGTGGTTCGTCACAGCAACGACCCTGATCAACCTTGTCCACACTTGACCGAGTACCAGACGTGCGAGTACTCGCTGTGCTACCGCTGGAAAACCACTCCGACCGGGCCCTGCAGACTGAAATATCCCGACATGCAGTGCGGCGAAGGGATGCGCAACAGGACGGTCGAATGCGTCAGTGCTGTCGGGGTACGTCGATGTGTTTCTCTCCTTACTTATTTATTTCATGAATTGACGTTGTTTTTCTGTCTCCGACCAGTCACCCCAGTGTCTGCAGTGCTGTCGCTCTAGCAACACATTTCTCCGTAGCGTAGTTTGTCTGCTTGTCACATTTAAACCGTTTCATGGATCGAGACGCCATTTTACAGTGTGCGTCCGATGACACTTAATATCGTGTTAGATATGGGATCCCCGGACCTAGAGGGAAGAGTTTAGGGGGTGAACCCCCACCAAAACATGCTGCTATCGGCTGGCGAATACAAATGCGAAGTATACAAATAAACGAAGAATACGAAGAATACAAATGCTTGCTGTCGGTTCAGATGGTGGTGTCGTCGCGCCTGTGCAATGACCCGAGACCGACTCACGTCGAGGTCTGTGACGTGGCGTGTGCTAACGATTGCGTCACTTCGCAGTGGTCTGATTGGTCCAGCTGTTCGCGCACCTGTTCTGTGGGGCGTGTCTCCGGGCATCGCACCAGATACCGTGACATTCTTGCTCACGCCGGACAGGGTATGCTTGCCGAGTTGTCAATTAAAAGCAGTTTACTTACTTAGTTACTTACTTAATTTCTTAATAATATCATTTAGCCTAACAAGGATATTGGAAGAACCGGCGGGATCCGTGATGCCATTTAAACTTCAACATTTTTTTACTTTACTCTCTTGTTGGAAACTACTAATTAAGAGCAAATAATGATAACAAGAAGCCCAGCTGTTGCTAGGATAGCCAAGCGTACTGGTTGTCAGTGACCTTATAGGTCATCCAAGAGCGACAATTTTCGTTTCATCTGAAAGGGCGTATGCCACTTCTTATTAGTTAATCTTGGCCGTATCTCACACCGTTTCCAAGATATGGCCAGTTTTCTGTTGATAAATGCACATTTTTCTATTCCCTCCATTCCAACCTTAATTTGAGTACGTTTCCCTTGAATTAGATGGCTGAAATTTTGCGTGCCCGAGTTTAACACAGATGGGTAATCAGTCGTATAAAAAGTTTTCGCTTACGACCTAAACCTTAGCCACAATACATCCGTGACTAACGGACAGACTGACAGACGGACGGACGACAACCATGCCAATAGCTCTACCGTTACTTAAGTACGGTCGGCTAAAAATAATATCGTTGTTAAAGACATTTTAGGTAAACTCGGATTGGCCGCTGTCGACGGATTTTCAGTTTTACCGAGGGCGATGTGGCAAATGTTGTGCAAAAAATAACAATCGTTAAAATGGATTTTGTTAATCCAAAACATTGCTTGAAAAAATGTAAACGTTAAAAAATTATTTATACGTTTAATAGCATAACGCATGTGCATTATGCAAACAAGTTTCAGACTTGTGTCTTGATCTTAAGAAAAAAATCTAAATTTTGGTCTTAAGGAAAATTTTACTGTTCGTGCTTATAAAGTTAGTTTTATTTTACTTTGTTTTGCTGTCGAACAATATGTAATTGAGTGTTGTATTTTCTTGCACTTTTTCTGTTTACATAATGTTTTACTGTAAACAGATGGATCATTTGACACATGTATTTACTTACTTATTTACTAGCTTACTTACATGCAGACGGAACGCCTTGTCCACCGATGCGGATGCTGATTGAGAAGGACCGCTGCGCCGATATACCTTGCCACACGTACTACTGGGATCCAGGACCGTGGCAGCCGTGTCAGCCTAGTTCAGCGGCCTCTGGACATCTTCCAGCCACCTGTCTGGACGGAGGATCTCAATGCAGTAGATCATCATCCGTTGACACACATTACTGTGGACCGGGCGTACAGAGGCGTGACGTCTTCTGTCGCAAGAGCACCGGCGATAAACTGCCAACCAAACGGTACTTAGACTGACATTTTTTTTAAAGTTTTCTTTGAAAAAGTAAAAATAAGGCCCGATGTACAAAAAGTGTGTCGTAATTTGTATGTGTCGAGTGGCGACATAAATGAGCGAGATTTCTGTCAATTTTATCTTTTTGATTCTCTTCGACAATTGTGATAGGCCTGCGTGTTTGTCTATAAACGTGTAAGCTGTATTATTAACTAAGTTTTGTTTAGTTGTATTAGCCGACCGTACTAAAGTAACGGTCGAGCTGTTGTCATGGTTGTCGTCCGTCGTCCGTCCGTTCGTCCGTCTGTCTGTAACGGATGTACTGTGGCTAACGGGTAGGGCTTAGAGGAAAATTTTTTACACGATTATTAGCTGTGTGTCTTAAACTCGTGCATGCAAAATTTTAGCCATCTATTCCAAGGGAAACATTTTCAAATTCGGGATGGAATAAAGTGGGTAGGAAAATGTGCGTATTTAACGGAAAACTGGCCATATTTCGGAAACGGTGAGAGATATGGCTTAGGTTATATTAATCACTAATAGGAAGTGACATACGCTCTGTCAGATTAAATGGAAATCATTGACCTTGGATGACTTTCAAGGTCAGCGACAACCAGTATGGTCAGCTATCTTAGCGACAGCTAGGTTTCTTGTCTATTTCGTTGTATTGTGTTAGCATTCGTGATAAATAAAGAGATGTATATTTACTTATTTGTTGAATATCGGCAGGTGCCCGACAGACTCGGCTCCGTCGTCAACACGCAACTGTTCAGTGCAATGTGCTACGGACTGTGTCGTCAGCGCGTTCACTGATTGGTCGCCGTGTTCCGTTACTTGCATCTCAGGTGTATATTGTTCCGCTAATTATTAATTAAAAAACAAATTAGGCACCCGACTGTACTCGTAGTACTGTTTTTTTTTACTTTAAAAAAACTGATTGCAAACGATTCCCTGGTTTGCGACAGTTCATATTAGGCCTATAATTATAGGCCTAAATGAAAATATGAATAGTGCACTAATCTTGCGAAACTGCTTGAACACTTAGATTGCGTTAAAAGGCACATTTTTGCAAACTCTTCGCGGCAAAATGTGAGGCACATTTTTTTTGATTAATTGAAACATTGTTGTAGGGCCTAATTACAGCAATTTCGACATAGAGGCTCATATTGCGTTATAAAATGAGTGCAACCGTAATTTAAATGTGAACTGTTGGTGAGCATGTTTTGATTTTGTGCGTACAAATTTTTACCACGATGGCGATAATGGTGTTTCTCTACTGCAGACGATACAGAAGTTTTGCCGGTACAGCGGAGATCGCGGTTTATTCTATCCTTCCCAACTCTGTGGGGTCAACGATGTCCCGCTCTTTACGAGACGCGACCCTGCATGGACCTGATGAGATGTAGAAGCTATCGCTGGCAGACCAGTGATTGGAGTCAGTGCATGTTTCACAGCCATCAGGACAAATGCGGCGTCGGATACCGAGCCAGAGGTCTAGCCCAGTCATTAACTACTTGTGGCTAATACTCTGTTTACACGATCTAGCAAACATCGAGCTATCTCGTCCAGCTAACATATAGCCAGCTCGTCGAGCCAGCTTGATCGTGTAAACGGGCTATAATCCACACCTACGACGTCGACGCGACTCAACCCAACTGTTGGTGTGAATTGGCCATTGCTGCCAAAGTTTCTTTATTTGCTGTCATATTTGCTATAGTGAATGAAATTAATTAATCATTTGTTCAATTTTACTGTCATTTATCTACAAACTTAGTTACTTACTTACTTATTCACTTATTTATTTACTGAGTTACGAACTAACGTGTGCTCGGTCATTTATTTATTTATTCATTTATTGGTTTATTATTATTGCATTGTTAATTAACGAAGCAGTTATGCTGATTTTTTAATTACGCCGTGGGTTGATAAAATATATTAAATGTAGCATTGCTTGTAGCAGGCCACGACAGAAGTTGTGAGCGCATGGTGAAGTGAAAATGTTAAGTTAATGTACCTTTCAATAAACAAACGTTTATTAGTATTGCGCAGAAAAAGGTTAGATTGCGGCAATAGACATTGTTCGTCAAAAAAAATCTGTGCCTTTTTATTGTCTATATCTTTGCCAAACATTAACGAATTTTCAGAATTCTTTTACTGATGCGTTTCGTGAACAATATGCACTGAACTGATGACTGAATATCTTACCACACATTGACTGTGTTGCTACACTACCATGTAAAGCGTCGCAGAGATGTTTTTCGTGTTTGTGTGTACACAGAAGTGCGCTGCGTCAGCGATAAGGACGACTACGTGCCCGATGACCTCTGCGTTCAACAACGAGGTCAAGCTCCCGACCTGACCCAGATCTGCGAGGTCAGCTGTGACCAGGAAGTCTGTAAGTTCTCTGACTGGACAGAGTGGTCGGCGTGCAGTCGCCGCTGTGGTGGATATCGCACCCGTCGTCGATCTATGGAAGGTTTAAAGTCTCATGTGTTGCTAGTCTTGTGGTGGACTATAAATTATTTAATTATTGAAAAAAAACTTAAGTAAACTAGAAAGCAGTCATAGCCCACATACCTCCGCCAAGGCAATGTTGTTCGCCAGGTGCCGTCACCATATTTGCTTTGCCAGCGGTTTCTCTTATGCCCCCTTTTAAAGCAATGGTAACGAAAATTTCAAAGTGATCCAGAATCCAAGATTGCTTCCGGATCACCCCCAATATTGAATCACTGGTAGTTTTTGCCATTTCCGACATTGCCAGAAAATTTCACAAAGATCCGTCCATAACTTTTTGAGTTATTTTGCTGACACACAGACAGACAGACAAACAAACAAACAAACAAAGTCTGGCAAAAACATAACCTCCTTGGCGGAGGTAATAAATCAAAAATCTAGTAAGCAAATAAAAAAGAATTAGTAAATCAATACTTTGTAAATTGACTGATTCATTAATAGTTAATCATGTTATTTCATTAAATCATGCCAGGATGACTAGCGAAAATAATATTCATAAGCATATTTACGCCCTCGTGGACATGATTATGTGTTGCCTGTTTGTAGTAAAAAATTGCATAAACAGTCTTTTTTAGTTAGATCACTTTTTGACTGTGTCTAATTATTTTATGC
>Ga0209671_1004852_pt1 | contig 13459 bp, 6 predicted proteins | sample WorMetHERISLAND2_2_FD_187401 | JGI IMG/M metagenome (GOLD analysis project Ga0209671, IMG submission 187401) | Marine gutless worms symbiont microbial communities from Max Planck institute for Marine Microbiology, Germany - Olavius geniculatus... | ecosystem: Host-associated > Annelida >... | reverse complement strand
CTGTCTGTCTGTCCGTCACACGGGTGAATCAGTCAAAAACGGTGCAAGCTAAGATCACCAAATCTTCACCGTCGGCTGCCCGGAAAACTTTAGTTTCAGGAACCGTAAAGCTTTTCCATAAATTCGAAGGGGGTCACTCCGAACAAGGGCGCTAAATGAGAGGGGGGTGGGCAAAATTTGCGATTCTTGGCCAATAAGTCGCTGTATCTCAGTAACGGTGCGAGATAGGGCTCAGGTTAGTATTAATCACTAATAGAATGTCGTACACTGGCTCTCGATTGGCGCCCAATTCAATGACCTTGAATGACCTTGAACGCCAAAATAGAGGGTTTTATGGATTTTTTGGCGATTTCGGGCTGCGAGACACATTGCAAGAGCGAATTGCGCCGAAACCAATTAAGATAGACATGGACAAGCTGCGTATGAAATTTTCAGCATTGAACGTAGATTTCGACGGTCCAAGTCACGGTTTTCTAGGTTCATGGAAACCTGCGCACGAGGGCATCAAAGAGCGGTACCCCCGTAAAAGTCGCAACGAAATGGCTGGATATAGACTGACAGTTTGCGAACAGGAACTGCTATAGGCTTTTCCGCGTCCCGTGAGCATTAGCTCAAATTTCTTGTTAACATAGTAATCGGCGACACATCTCAACTAGTATATGGCATGGCTACAGGTGGACTTTTTCTTAAACCCAAACTGATTGTCGCTTGACATGAAGAACTTCTGGTTACGCTCCAAGATACAATGTTCAAATACTTTTGAAATAACCTGGCTAATGGATATTCCACGAAAGTCTTCAACAGTTATTGACTTAGAGTAGACATTTAAATTATTTTTTAGAATTGGAACGGTGAATGATTGCCTAAAATCCGTAGGTACAGATCCAACAAGCAGCATAAGGTTAAAGAGTTTGGCTAATATATATGGTAGACTACACTGCAATAACGCAAGTGTTCTACAGTTAGTCCATCCAGGCCTGCAGCTTTACCGAGCTTCATTCTGTAAATGACAGATTCAACAAGTTCTGCATCAAAGCGAAATGAATCATCAACAGGAACTCCGAGGTAGGCAGATCTTCTGTGCACATAATCGGCCTTCAACTCAGCAGCGCGGTTTGCTGTTGTGTGACTACAAACGTTAGTAAAATATGTTGCAAAATTCTCAGCAATTACATTCTTGTCACTAATACCATTAACAGTATTTGCTAAAGGTTTCTTATCACCTAATTTACTGTTCCAGCATTTCCAAAAATTAGTTGTTTTTGTTTTTTTTAAGCAGAGCTTCATGCAAGTCGTCAGTGTAAGCATAGCTTTCCTTCTGCTGCTTAGCTCTTATAGCTCGCCTATAAGTTGACTTGTCCTTACGATATTTGTCAAACAATAGGCCAGACCCCGGTCTACCTACCCCCTTTCAGGTATTACATGAAGATATAGATTGGTCTTTCAAGGCATCTAACTCTTGGTCCCACCAAAACTTGAGAAAGTGTTTCTTTTGCAAAGGAATAGTATTCTCTGAGCAAAAAGACAAAACTTCCACTAACCAACGATATACGCCTTCTATTAACTTAGCATTAACATTCTCATTATTTTCTAGAAAAGAAAGTTCCTGCAAAATAAAAGGCAAATAACACCCAGTTGCATTTCTGTACAGCGTCAAGTCGGCATGATCCCAGCGCAGACTATAAACAGGCATGCTATCGCTATCGACCAAATTAACCGCGTAGCAACTGTCAATATTACACGCAGATTTTACAGACAACGGCAAATGTTTCGACAGATGCACAAAGTTGTCCAAAACCTCAAACTCAGACTATTTCAGTGTTTGTGATTAAAAATAATCTATGGTGCTTTCGTGACCCAATGACTCATTAAAATACGTACATGGTTGGTGTATTTTTATTGCACGCTTAGTTAGTGAAATTCTTTCCATAGTAAAGTTTGTTATGTTTATTTTATGGTCACAATACGGTCTTGTCCGCCAGTCTCTCTGTTCCGAACTGGCTCTTAACTAGAAAATGAAGCAAACGCAGAAAACCAACAGAATTAATGTGAACGTCTCCTTCGTGAAAAGTACCCGGTGTGGCAATTTTTAGTTTAATAGGTCAAAGCCTCAAACGTCAGCGTTACGGTCACGCAGCCGTGAGTAGGCGTCCGCGCAATATGTCAGCACTGGACTGGCATATTTTTCTGGTTTCTTTCTTTCCAGTCTTCGTCGTTAAACAAAACAATATCATGTGTGTGCTGCGAACATCTCGGATGGAGTAGATAGGGTTTACGAGTAGGCGACTGGCGAGCTCTGGCTTTGACACGTATTCGGGACTGCTAATAGCCTCAGTCTGAAATTTTGCCGAAATGTGCGTCAGCGGAGACTAGGATAAGCTAAATGATGTGTAGGCCTATTGATTCTGCATGGCGGCGCTTGTGTCCATCCATAGCACACGTCAGAGAATATAACGGAGAATATGATGGAACGCTGCGAATCACGTCAGCTGTGAGTTATGGCAGAAGAGGGCGTGTAAAAATGATGAGGGCAGCGACAATCACGCTCGTAACGAACGCACTGTGTCATTATTCATAAAGACAGACTCTGTCTGCGTAGGCCTATAAGCATAGCTATCGTGGCAGTAATGTAAGTAACGAAAATTGCGCAGATACACGGTTATCTTCATTAGCCTAATCATGCACGCCCGCAGGCATGCACCAGCAAGAAGATGAAGGCAAAAATAGTAGGTTACGGTAGCCGTGTCACAAGTAAACGCCATCGAAATATAATTTCTGTTCTAATTTACCACATAACATGCAACACGTGCTAGACGTCTACAGCAAAAACAAGGGTAAAATTTGAATTTTTGGAGACTACGACCCTTTTCTCTTTCTCTTTTTATTTGTTCTAGTTTTTTTTAAATTTATTTTCTGTCTGTAAGCTATAGAATTTCGCGAGTGGTGTAAGCTGTTCAGTGGGCCCAGGGAAGCGCTGCCGCTTATTAAAAGCTCAATCAGTTAGACGTCTTTTATCAGCTGCATATTGACAAACAACATGTTTTGTCATTAGCGATTTCTCGTGTTAATTAATGCTTAGTTCTCTGTCATATAAGAAGTCGTATCTAGTTATGCTTTACTGGCCAGATATTTCGGTGCATTTCTGGATAAGAATATTGAAAGGACGGCAAACGTTGTTGGCTCACTGTCGAATCAGTAACATAATTGCACATCAACGCAAAAGTAAATTGCCTCAAACACACCGACTAACAATTTGACGAAATTACATCAAAAATATAATTATTTAGAAAATTTTCCGCCTTTCTCAGTTTTGTCGCTCTTGACAGGTGTAAGTTCGCCTTAGTAGACCTATGAATAATGTCATCAGTTCTTGTCACGTTAGCATAGTCGCAGTGAAAAAAACTCGTTTACGATTCCTTAATTATACGATATATAATATAATATAATATGATTATGTACTCGACAACCGGTATTAACTGAGTGCCAGTTCATCTAGCACGCAGAGATAAGAGTATAGCCTACTAAACGCAACAGTGAAATCAGATCAATGAGGTACGACACAGAAAGTCAAAAATGTTTTTAAAAACAGTCCTGTCATGACAAAAATGGGAAGTTTGTCTCCAAAACTGGAGCCCTGGTACATTTTTAAATATCTTTAAAAATCCTGGTTTAATAACGGCAAAAATCGTCACATAATCAGAACAGCACTTGTTAAAAGTTGTAATTTTATTTTAAAAATATTAAGAACAAGATAATGTTCATACGAACACAGAGTCTGTCCAATGTCCGTCTACATGTCCGTATAAATATAATTACTGGGTTGTTTAAACTGGTAAAAAAATCAAAAAAGTTTAATTTTAAATTGTACAGCAGCAATGTTACTGTCATCCTTTGCTATTATTAAGCCTACAACTAAACAATAAATATTGTCAGTCACGTGACCATTCGATTCGTCGCCAGGGCTTTACTATAAACGGTCCATTGTCACCATGCGTCTATCTCGCACCGTTGTGGAGATATGGCGCCTCAAATGTTAAACGCACGAACGTGGACAGGGAAAGAAAGAAGGCAAAAGGAAAAAAGAAAATGAAAGAGAAAAAAGGGAAAGGGGAAGGAGAAGGAGAAGAGAAGTCAAAAAAGAGAAACAAAAAGGGAAATGAAAAGAGGAAAGAAAGAGAGGAAAAGAAAAGGGGTAAGGTAAAGGAAAAGAAAAACGGAAAAAAGGAAGAAAAGAGGGAAGAGAAAAGAGAAAAGAAAGGAAGAAAAAAAGAAAGAAAAAGAGAACAAAGGGGTAAGGATAAGGAAAGGAGAAGAGAAAGGGAAAGGAAAAGAAAAGTGGAAAGGGGAGGTAAAGGGAAGGGGAAGCGCAAGGGAAAAAAAGAAGGAAAGGAAGAAAGAAAAAGGGTAAGGGAAAAGGCTAGGGAAAAGGAACGGGAAGGAAAAAGAGAAAGAAAAGGGAAAGTGACGGAAAAGGAAAAAAGAAAGGGGGAAGAAAATGGGGAAGGAAAAAGAAAAAAGAAGGAAAGAGAAAGGAAAAAGGGGAAAAAGGAAAAAGAAAGGGAAAGGGAAAGAGAATGTGGAAGAAAGATAGCTTAAGAAAAGTTGGATGGACTGACGGACTGACGGACGGACGGACGCACGCACGCACTTACGCACGGACGGACGGACGCTCAGGTGATTTTATACTCAGTCAAATGCTATTGCATTGCATTGCATTGGAGAGACAATAAAGTACCAGCTTAGATTTTTTGTGCCACCCACAGTAGAGGTGTCTGCATTACAATACTCCAACGAATTAACCAAGTCAGTGACAAAATTTTTGTCGTTAAACATTATAACGTTATACAAACCATTCATCAGCGACGTCGCAGTCAAGTTAAAATTGTAATAAATTTTCTACCTGGTGTCTCTTTGTTTGGACACATGCAAGAAGTGTATCAGTGGTCCAGTTTTTGAGACACGGTGTACTAATTAGTTTAGTTGTCAATAATCCAGACCAAGCACGCAGTGCATGTCGTAATCGTGATACAATAAGGGCCTGAGAAACTTGATCAAGTTGAGCGATAGATAAATTGTGAGAGCGCACCAATTTAAGTAAATGCAGTCTGATTACATTGGCTTACAAAACAAAATTAACATGTACGTCTATCTTGAAATTGATCAGAGCTGCAACTGTGCGCAACAACTTACTTAAATTGTTGTTTGTTTTAATTTTTCAGTTTTTCGACAGTTTTTTTGCCTTTTTGTTTAGTCCCGATTTATTATTGTAAAAATATCGTTTAATTTTAATTTAAAAGACAAAGCATTTTTCTTCATGTTCACAAAACATTCAAATGAATTTCTAGCCGTAATCAGCAAAGAAGCAAAGTAGAAAATTATGACAGCCGTTTTATTCTGTATTTCGATACGCTCTGTGTACTTTCGTACGACTTTTAATTTTCATTGCATGTTTTTACTCAGTTCTGAAACTTAATTGGTTTAACCTAGAACTGTTCTAAAAATTATTTTACTTTTACTTGATCAGTTTTAGTTTCAGTTTTCATGTTTGAAAGACTAATTATCTTAAGGCATATTTTTCGTTCGCATTTACTAGAATGACAGTGCTAGACAAGTACTTGAAGTATAGTCGTCTGCGTGACGATGTACTATGAAGATGATGTTGTGCATGTTTGTGCGTGTCTGTATTCTCAGGTAATGTTTCTCGGGCTGAAACATTAAGCGTTTCGCAGCACAATTTCCGTATCTTCAAAAATTGTTTCAATATTTGCGCGCTCTTAAGAGAAACAGAAGACCGACGACTACAAACCTCGACATCACTGCTTTTAAATTAACTTACACGCAGTAGTAGTGTTCGTTGTAGTTCAAACCTCCCGTTCTTCAGCGATTTAGATAGACTTTAGACTCTATTTTATTTCACTGCGACAGACGACTATCAGATCTTACAATAGTAGCATTACTGTTTGGTGAGAGCAAAATAACGTTTTAGTATAATATGCTAGATGTTTTATTGGAAACACGAAGTAAAAAATTTATTTGCGCTGACAGACATGAATTTATCTAAATTACGTTTGCGTTCTGCAGCAATTAGCCTATACAGGGTAGTCCATAAAAACGTGCCATCATACTTCTGCCCATATCTTTGCCAAATATTAATCGATTTTCAAAATTATTTTACAGGAACACTGCTGATGAACAATTTGCGGTAAAACAATTTATTACAAATTTTACCACACACAAAATGCGTCGCTTCATAAATTTCACCAATGCAAGCATAGCGACAACAAACTGAGTGCATTAGCTAAAGAAAATCTGATAGTGGTGTAGCTAATAAAACTAAGCCAGCAAAATTAGCCACAAATGCATCGTTTAATAGCTGGTGTCATTAATGTCATTTTTTCATGGCGATTTTACCTTGGACTTAAGGGACGCCTGTTAAAGAACTGACTGAAGCACACTGTTATTCAAGACTGCTGCTGAATAGATGTTATTTTCGTTTTGGTTTAGTGACGAAATGCTGGTCGATAATGGAGTTCATATTGATAAAAGATAACTTGATTCTCTTACCGCAGTTGATATCTGTCATATGCAAGGTCTCTTGTAGTTTATATCTCAACAGGAGTATGGCTGAGTGCTCGCAAAACGTTAACGCCTGGTGGGAACTTTAATAACTGTTTTGTCGTAAATTGTTCGCAGATTGTGCCACAAAAAATTATTAAAATCGGCTAATTTGTGGTGAAGATACTGGTGGCAAATTTTCATGGACCACGATGTATGTGACAGCGTCAGCGTGTGGTGCTGATGAAAGATAATAGATTAGATTAATTTTCCAAGTAGTGGCATCGTACTGCTACCGATGTTGTAGACTTATAGCAGCTTATTCAGCAGCGAATGCAGCAGCTGCAGCAACCTGTATAGCCACGTCGGTTAATACAGTATAAAGCAGGCTGCTGCTGAGGCTGATGACCGAGGCGACTTCCAGCGGTGATGGAGAACTCATCGTTGTCGAGTGACGTCACGAACGACGTCACCACATCTCCGTCGCTGTCTGATGACCTGACGTCATATCTAGCCAACATCCGTGACCTTGCACTCAAGGTCATGACTTTGCTCTCAAGGTCATCTACATCATCATCGGAACAGTCGGTGTCCTTGACAATTTGTTCGTTTTGATCGTCTTCATATTCTTTATCAAGATTACTGACAAGGTAAATCGTATAAAGCTACCGTTAAAGTAATTTACAAATAAACGGACAAAAAAAATTATTAGTCCGCCCGGAAACAATAATTTTCGGAGTGGACTTATGTTTTGCTGGCATTTATTTTAAATTTTTTTTCGCCACAAAATCTGTGAGCTCCGTCGGCCGATCGGCGCGAAATTTTGACACACGCGTGTTCGATTTTGTAGTCCGGGTCCAAAATTTTGGAAAACCTCTTCAAAAAAATTTTAGAAACCAAAAACATGCAAAGTTTGGCGCGATTTTGCACGACTTCAAAAAAATATCTCCGGAACAAATGAAGATATTAAAAATCAGACAAGTAGGCCTACATGATTTACTGCTATTTCTTAAGCGTTTGGTAAAAAATGTCCGGTGAACTTTGGTCTACTAACTACGGAGATCTCAATGTGTAATTATACCTATCGCAATCAACTTTTTCAGAAGATTATATTTTGGCCTCTAAGAGGTGCTGCACCCCCAAACTTTTACACGCGCTAGAAAATGACCGTTTTACCAGCGCACACTACACCGGAAACGGGGTCCCCCAACAATTTTTTACAATGGTAGGCCAAAAATGGCAAAAAAATTAACCAATGTGCGCTTATATGCGTGGTGGCTTGGTGGCTCAGCAGTTAGGGCGTTAGATACGAGATCGAAAGGTCCACGGTTCAATTCCCAGCCACTACTGGGTAACAACTCTGGGCAAGTTGTTCACGCCTACCTGCCTGTGTAGATGCAAGTGGTCTAGTGGATAGGTGTATAGGTGTCGACTCGTAACTTTCAGGTTGCGATTCGATTTTCACTGCCGGTCATTTGCAATCAACCTTGAGCAAATTGTTAAGCTACTGTGTGTTTAGGCCAACTCAGCCTTCTATCTTTCTTGAGATGGGAAATAAGTAGTAGCTTACGGGCCACGGGGTGAAACTTAGTGTGGCCGGTTAGGGCTGTGGTATGTCTGCTAGCTGCAAACCGCGGGTCCAATTGTTTCGTTAACGCGAGCAATGGATGGCCGCATGGTGCGCTGCGGTATTATTAGCTCATGCCAATCAGCTGCCACTTCCGAGATTGTCAAAGCGCTTCTGGCCACGAGTTCGTCTCATGTAAGAAGCAAGTACTGGACTTTACCTTTGACCTTACCTTTATAACCTTAAGGGTAGTGGGAGTAGCCTCACAAAACTTTGCCACATGAAGTGGCCCAAGGTCGGGGTAATAACGCGTGTACGAGTTTTTGTCGGGAGGGGCACTGTCCCTTTAAAATTTGAAAGGCAAAAAAGCGTCCAAAATTTGATGCGATTTAAAACAACTTTCGAGTTCGACTAAAAATATCTCTGGAACAGATTGATATATCGGCAAGCGGTAAACGGCGTTATCAACTACAATTCCTCAGAGGTTAAGCAAAAAAATTGGTTTACTAACAAAAAAGTTATAGGCGCAGATGTTGACCCACTCCAAGTCGACAATGCGAGTTTTGCGTATACTAAGGCATTTGAGTAAGTAAGTAGTAAGTAGTCTGCATTTGTAACGCGCCATATGTCAAAACAGAAGTTCGAATCGTAGGCGCGGAAGTTCGAATCGTAGGCCACGTGACTGCTACCGGAGGAATTGCAACCCTTCAAATTTTTTCCCAATCAGACATACGATGCCGGGCAGACTCACGTTAGGCTTTGCCCCAAATTTCTAGTTTTTAGTTGAGACATCTTAATATACATGTTACATTCTCGTAGATCAAGCTGCTACGGTTTCGCGAAACTTGATCTTTACCTACTGCAGTATACATCAAAGCTGCAATTGTTCAGTGGACTACAAGCGTACTTTCTATGAAAGAATTATTACGTTGAAATGTTTTTCTTCGTGCTTCGATTACGTGATACATTTTCAAAGTCTTGTGTGCAGTTAAGACATACGCCAATTTTGAGGTAGGCTACATTGCAATTAAGTTTTACGGAAGTATAGATTGTACTCGGTTTTGTCTTACATGCTTCTTTAATAGCTTCCACACTACAGTCTACAACCACTGGGAATTTCAACGCGCATTTTTACGCGCGACAGCACGCAGTGCTAAGCGCGTCTTAGCCATCGTCGAGGCGTCCGTCCGTCTGTCCGTCTGTCTGTCTGTCCGTCCGTCCGTCCGTCCGTCACACTGCAGTATTGTGTCAAATCGACACAAACTAGGATCACGAAATTTTTACTGTGGACTCTAGTTTATCTTGACAAAATTTCGTGCCCGTGGGTGAGGGGGTTTCCCTCGAACAAAGGCGTCAAAGAGGGGTACCCCCTCTAAAAAAGACGTTATTTTGCTGCTGTTGGCTTTTATAGTGTGAAAACGGTTGCAGATAGGTACAGACTTGCTGCATATCATAACAAGCACTGGTGATGGGCTTTTTAGATTTGTCAACATCGATGACCTTAACGACCTTGAGCCTCCAAAAGACGGGTTTTGTTAAATTTTTCGCAATTTTTGCCTGCAGCACATTTCAGCAGAGAATTGCGACGAAATGCCTGGAGATATATCAAGACAATCTGCGTATGTAATTTTCAGGCTGCATTGAGCGTAGATTTTAGCTGTCCAAGTCCCAACCCTTTAGGTTCAAGGAGGCTTGCGCAGGTTTGCGTCAAAGACAATTATCTCGCCAAAAGTGGTTATTTTACCACTATTGGCTGGTGTAGCGTGAAAACGGTTGCAGATAGGCACAAACATGCTGCTTATCATAACAAGCAATAGTGACAAGCTTTTTAGTGGTGTCAACATCGATGACCTTGAATGACCTTGAACCCCAAAATATGTGGTTTAAGTGTTTTTTGCAATTTGTGGCTGCGGCGCATGCAGATTTCAAGAGTGAATTGCGACGAAATGGATGAAGATTGAACAAGACAACCTGCGAACAAGAACTGCTAGGCTGTCGCGCGTCTTAGGAGCTTTGATAAAATTACTTGTTACCATTATTTTTAACTGCAGCGATGTCGATACTTTGTAGTTTCCATTGACACACGGTGTTTTTGGCTTTTATCGGCACTGCTTAAAAATTTATTGTCTGTTCAATGCAATCCATAGCATTGGACAGAGTATAAAATCACCTGAGCGTCTGTGCGTGCGTCCGTGCGTGCGTCCTTGCTTGCGTCCGTCCAACTTTTGAGGCGCTATATCTCCATCACGGTCCAAGATAAGCGCATGGTCACACTGTACCATTTATAGTAAAGCGCTGGTGATGAATCGAATGGGCACGCTGATAACGATAATTGTTTAGTTATAATAATAGCGAAAATGACAATAACATTGCTACTGTACAATTTGCAATTAAACATTTTGATTTTTTCTACTAGTCTAAACAGCTCATCGATTATATTTATATGGACATATACTGTAAACTGTCGAAATACATTGGACAGAGTCCGTGTTCGTATAAATATTATTTTGTTAATACAATTTTGTCACTGACACCAAGACGTTAACAGAACGCTGCTGAAAACGTGTGCGCTGGAAAATCGGCCACTAATTACACAATCTTGTGGTCGTTTGTTTGCTACATTACGACCACGAAGTAATGATATTTAAATGCTTTGAAGTTCTAAAATGACATAGGCCTATACTTCATTCAAAATTTTTCTAAATTCTGCAAGCTTAAGAATTCCATGATTCGAAATATAGTAGGCCTACGCACCAGTTTAGTAATCGTAATTTAGCACTCAGGGTGTCGGTATAGTTGACGCGTGCTACATATACACCGTCTCCTGAAAAAAACATCCCGGACATTTTTGATTGTAACTTGAAGAAGGATTATCACATTTTAATAATTTTTAACATCAGTACATCCGACACGACTGGCGATCAAATGACTGTCCAATTTTTTGCCGCACCCATTGTCTGCTTCTGCACTACCTGGGGAAACAAAACCAACGGAATATTGCATTTTTATTTAATTACGCCTGTTCGGGTTTTCCCAGGTAGTGCAGAAATAGACATTCGGTGATGTGGGAACTAAAACGGTCATTTGATGGCAAATAGTGTCAAAATGTTTGCATCAAAAAATATTAAAATCTGTCAATTTTTTAAAGTCACAATCGGTAATGTTGGGAATGCTTTTTGACGTATTTCTGTTCATTTCAACTCATATTTCGTTGGTTCTGCTTTTCCCAGGTAGTGCAGAAACAGACATTAAGTGAGGTGAAAATAACAGTCGCTTGATGGCCAGTTGTGCCAGAAACATTCGTAACAACAATTATTATAATTGGATATCCCTTTTTCAAGTGATCATCGGTCATGTTTGGGATTTTTTTTCGGACACGGTGTATATGCTTATTGAGGAGGAATGCATAGCTTTCAAGCTGTGTTATTGTTTGTTCAGGCGATAAACATTCTGATTGTCAATCAGAGCATCATAGACATATGTGCATCTTTCTTCATGCTACTGACCGCTGTTTTTGAGGTGGATGGCACTCGTTTGTCACCTAACAGCATTTATGATCAGTTCGTTTGTCGCGTGTGGCTAACACGACTCCCTCTCTGGGCTTTAATGGCTACGACGACCTACGGAATCCTCATGATTGCATTCGAGCGTTATTTCGCTGTCATTTATCCAGTCTGGTACAGTGTAAGTACCAGTTGCAGCCTCTATAGCAGTACTGTCATTATAGGTGTCATAGGTCACTAAATAAGTAAATAGCATTTGTAGCGTGCCATGTCAAACGCGTTTCGAATCATAGGTGCAAATACTATAGATCCCTGTTGTTGTTGTTGTTGTTGATCCCTGGTATCCATGACGACGCCAGCAGACAACGTTGGTGCTAGTGTTGGGCCATTTTAAATTATTACCGTGGTTTGTCAAAAATGTGACTCCCATCACGGTATACATAGTAGTGGTAGTAGTAAGGATAGGGGCAAGATAGTGGTAGTGTAGTCGTAAGATTATTCTAACTGTTACGATTACGAGATTAACAGTGTATTGGTCTCCTCAACTTTTAGCACCAGCTGGTATCTGCATTATTAGAAAGTGTATTAATGTACCGGTTTTTGTCTGAATTTGTTGAATTTAAATAAAAAATAGTGGCTACAGCTTAGCTATATTTTTTATTTAGCATATATTTGGTATACAAAAAATCTAGTTGTCTTGGTCGATGCCTGTAAGCCGTAAGCTTAGATCATAAAAGAAGCAAAAATTAAGTACGTTTATTAAACAATAATTGTTGATATAAATGTCATACATATAATTTCGCCAAATGGAAACAATTTTAACAGTTCAACCGGCATATTTAGCAAAAATCTTTGAAGCGTATGCCAGTAGCGTACAGTATAGGCCTACGGTGTCATGTGAAATATTAATACAATGTATCAAAAAATTTGCATTTTCTTTTCGCTTTAATGGCGAGGATGATATCGCTAGAGACCTGACGTATTGCAGGCATCTAACTTTGTGAGAAAAGCAAGTCATAATAAATTAACAGACTCTAACTGCATAGTAACCGCAGAGGACCGATGCACTTATTACCAAACTGGTGTAGCCCATATTTTCGACACGCCAACCGACAAGATGAGAAAAAAGAATAAGCTTAACAAAAATACAAACAGGACGAAAAGAAAAAGAATGCCATATAAAGCACATGAGTCTAGAAAGCAAATTCCGCCATTTACATGTCAGTAGGTCACTTTTCTGGTTTATTAGGCGGAGTTGTTTTTTAAGCTTATAGCGCAAACGATTCCGCCTATTCCTACACATTTCTTTGGAGCGTAGTCTGTCTTTCTGTCGTTTGACGTCTGCAGTGTCACATTCGTGGTTCTCGCTTAAATCGTTTGACGGATTTAAATGTCATTTCGCAGGTATAGCCGACTTGTGAAATCTATAGCCTATTGATACATTGCGTTAGATAAGGTCCCTGACACCCAAGAAAAAATTGGAGTGTCAAACCATCAGCTAAACTGCCCAACTGTCACTCTTATGCTGACAATTAACGAACAAAAACGACAATTTGCGTTGACTTGCATCAGCGATTTCGCATTTTACAAAATTACTTTGTTTCTTGTTTTTATTCACTGTCGGTAATTTTATTGAGCAACATGTTTTTTGCCATTTTTTGGGAACTTGAGTGTGGTCGGATCGAGTCACGTGTCAAAAAATTAACTTCGCTTCAATTCTGCTAATGCATATCACAGGCTGCGCGGTAGCGCCAGCCCTGTTGTAAAGGTGACCAGCCATTTCAATGGGAAACTCCAAAATTTGACCCCTTGTATTTCCCAAACCCCTTAATTT
>Ga0209671_1004850_pt1 | contig 13461 bp, 5 predicted proteins | sample WorMetHERISLAND2_2_FD_187401 | JGI IMG/M metagenome (GOLD analysis project Ga0209671, IMG submission 187401) | Marine gutless worms symbiont microbial communities from Max Planck institute for Marine Microbiology, Germany - Olavius geniculatus... | ecosystem: Host-associated > Annelida >... | reverse complement strand
GTGAAAAATATTGAATCTTGTTTTATCCGTGCTGTAGGTTCTTCGTGATGTTCATGGCTGCATCGAAAAGGTCAGTTCATTGACAAGTTTTGTCTGATACTATGCATAAAATGGCAAGCTGTGCCTCAAATCATTTCGAATTTAATAATGATGATGATAGTAATAATAATATCAATAACACCTCTCCTCTACAGTCTGCACTGTCTTCACGTTGCACAGCATTTTTACAGACTAACTGTCTAGTGATGTGAATGAATTCTGCTGTAGTGTGCAACACTATATTTTTCTTGTATCTTATTTGAATCAGGATCTCTACTTGCAAGCCACATTTGATGTTTGTTATATCTGTTGAAGAACGCACTTGTGTGTCAGTGTATCTTTTGTATTGTAGGTTACTTAGAATTGTGCACAGGGTCAGCAGGGCATAAGGAGATGGTTGTTAAAAGGTTTTTCTTCTGTTTGCTGTTAGGAGATAAGCCATAAACTGACTGTGCGGCATATTGCAGCGAGTTAAGACTGAATTGTATTAAATTTTTAAGAGTTATGGCTCAAGAACCAGTCCCTGATATGACTTTAGTTTTTGGTGCAATCCAAGTTAGGATCTGAATTTTGGGTTCCTGAGTTTTACTTATGCAGAATGTAGATACTTTTTAATGTAATTGATCCAGGATTTTTTAAAACAAGTTTTTGAAGTGGTGGGTCAGGGCCTAATGAACAGTTAGATTAGTTGTAATGGCTTGATGGTAGCACTGTTGCTTATGGATGTTGGAGATCTCTGATCGCTTGTTGTTTTGTTTTGCAGATACAGTTTAAAATAATTGATCTTGGCATGGGACGTCGTCTTGTGTCGGACAAAGTGGTGAGTGATGACATTGTGGGGACAAACGGCTACCACGCTCCGGAGGTTCTGTTTGATGACAGCTATGACATTCGTGCTGACATTTTCATGCTGGGCATCACCTTCTGCGTTATGGTAGGCACAACAACAGCATGTCTGATAGTAATTTCATCATCTTTTTCAAATTACTGAACTGAATGTTATGACATAGGATCCGTGTTGTGGATCTTTTTGAGTCAATTCTTCAGTGCTCTGTGTGCATCTTATGAGACCTCAATGATCAATTTTCAGATGAAAAGTGAACTTTTAACACTGCAGTTTGGATGGTGCATTATGCTTGAAAGTGTAATGTGATGTGGCATTTCCTTAATCCATCCATTGGGGAGGGCAAACATTCTCACTTATGCTGTTCAGTCAATTACCAATTAATCAATCCAAAAATAATCACGAAAATGGCCACTGGTTTACAGAATATCAAGCATGAATCCTTGTCTTTGAAGAAACCTCAATCAGTGACAAAGTGCTGGCAGAAATGGTAATGCATTTTAAAAGATGTCGTGCTAGCTGTTTGATTGTTGAGTGTCTAGCTTGCTGGCTTATCACATTTCTCACAATTATGTCTGCAGTTGCTTCCATCGTCAAGTCTGCGTCAAGCACCACTGCAAGCCTTGCTAAAGAGGATACATGATGCCAAGGAGCAGAAAACATTTGGCCGTAACCTCTTCACATCTGTCATTGAACATTCGATCTTGTCTGGTGCTGGTGGTGATATCTCAACGTCTATACGTAACATGCTGTGGTAAATGTATTGGTATTGTTTTGTGTTACATTTATCACAGGCAAATTACAGCGACTGCTTGATATTTGTTTTACTGGCCCCCTTTCTGGAATTACCAGTACTCGAAATTGAATTGGTCTTTAACAGTTAACTTATGGGATATGTGTTGGCACTTCAGAATTACAGTTGATATTTGTAGTCTGTACTTCACTGTTATCAGATAAGCAGATTATTGTTGGAAGTCATGCAAAGTTTTTTTTGAAAAGGGCCAGGGAATGGCGACAGGCTAATGGCGCCCTGCACTCTCTTTCTCTTATTTCTGGGGAGTTGGGGTGACTGCCTCAATTTTCTCTGGGAATCCCACACCCACAGATGTTGTTGGTTGGATGATACTGTAATCGATGTGTTTCACCGAGCCTGGTCATAAGTGGACATTGGAGTATCAGGTGCTGTGCAGTTGCAGTGCCCAAGGTGTGAATTTGTGACTCAGATGTCCAGTAGTGACATGCTTCAGTCATTTGTTCAGTGATCTGATGCTTTTTGTTCTCATAAAGCCGCCATCTTGTGGTGAACCCATCTGTGTTAAATTGGCTATAGTGGTATACATTGCCATTTATATTCCAGTTCTAATGTGCTCTTGTCGCTGTCAGCTTACTGTGTTACAGGTTTTTTTAGGACAAGAAGGATGACAGATAAAAGTGTTATGAGCCTACCCCAGACAATAGCATTTAACCCTTTGGATAATGATTTCCGATAAGTGGATTTTTTATCATTATCCAGAACCTGAACTAGTGACAGTTCTTAATGATAATGTGTGCATGTGTGTAGTACAATGCTAGAGAGGCTTGATCGCCGCAGCGTAACACTGCTAGACGTGGTGAACTTGTGCAATCGTCAGGCAGCGCTGCTGAAGGAAAGTTACGATGCAGTCAACCATGTTGTTCCTCCAGCTACATCTCATGTACTGTTTACAAGTTATTCCGTGTAGCTGTGAAATGTGGTTTAATTACTACATCATCCGAGAAGCGATGGATGATATAATGGGATAAATTGATGTGGTGTGATTTTATCTCATCATTTATGTTATAATAAGATTACTGTCTTTAGCAGTCTTTGAACGACGTGAATTTTCACCAGATTAATGCGCAGCTATGCTGATGCCTGATAGTCATGTGTTGGGAGTCTAAGAATATGTTATTTTCTTAACCCTTGTTTATGCTTCTGCTATATCTGCAGCTTTTTACGCACGAAAGCTAGCATAGTGCATATTAGCTATGGTATTTCTGTTCTGGTGTCACATCCTTGTACCGTTTCAAGACAGGTGAGATAGAGACTTTGGGTTTTGACCATATGATAGCCTATATTCTCTAGTATTTAGTGATCAAATTTCATGCCGCTGGTGAAGGGGGTCCTCTGAACGCGGGGGCGAAAGAGGGGCAACCCTCCTAAAAAGACGTTATTCTACCGCTATTGCATTCGCAAGGTGGCGCTACGCAGCTAACTCTGTATGCTATGGCCGATGTATACGTATACATGGCAGTAAATAAAATGTCGAACTTGATCGATTTCAAGCATCTGCAAACTGTTCTATTATCTGTATCCTACTCTAGAATTAAGACTTTCTCCTCAATCGCCGGTAGATATTACGATGACAAAATTATAAATGTTAAGACATCCAAATTTTGCTGTACCTGAAACAAATGATCGCTAGAAAGACATTGTTTTGCAACTATTGGCTTGCCTAGTGTAGTGTGAAAATGGTTGCAGGTAGGCACAGACATGCTGCTTATCACAACAAGCACTGACGACGAGCTTCTTACATATGTCAACATCGATGACCTTGAACCCTAAAAATTTTGATTTTAAGTGAGTTTTTGGCTGCAGAAGAGTGAATTACGACGAAATGGATGGAGATAGACCAAGATAACCTGCGAATAGGAACTGCCATAGGCTGTTGCATGTTTCATGAGCATTAGCTCAGATTTCTTGTTGAAAGTGTTGTAACTATTCTGACAAATCTCAGTTGATCAGGAAGTTGGTCTGACACGTGTTGACCAGCATAAAAAGTAACTGTCTCTCCTGAGTACATACAGGATTGTGGGTTTGCGTGTGCATCAGTAGATTTTTACTAAACTTGTTTTAATGTAAGTAGTGCGTCTAGAGACAGAGCCGAACTGTTTAAGTTTTTGTGGGTGAAATGATCAAATGATCCAGTGTGAGATGTTGTATTGCTGTGGCCTGTTTACTGTTGCAGGTGGATTCTGGCATTGACAGTATGGGTGACGGCATGGCAAGCCAGAGAACATTGAACAAGGTATTGCTACTAGCTTGTTATGTGTCGTTACGTGCAGTGCCTTTATTTACATCAGAGGAGTTATTGTGTTGCAGTTAATACGTCGTGCTGTTATTGCAGTGATTTGCTATTGTGTTCAGCACATATTGCATCATGTTGTAACTAAGGGCACTGACTGATCACACATCTATGGATAATGTCAGAATTTGTTGTTTATGTTATATCGACCCGCTTTATTCTAACTCACTTGACATTTGAGATGTATGGTGCATAGTCATATAAATGCACATACCAGTGACTCTAATATGCAGTTGCAATGGCCCTTCACAATTCACAGCCGGTTTGGCAAAGCAGTGAAATTTAGTATTAGAACACCTCTGTTTTGTTATCAGTTATTTGATATTTAGAGACTAAGTGATTGTGACTAATTACAGAAATATCGTTGCTTATCATTCGCTTTGACTTTTCATTATTTCATTGCTAATCGTCTGTTTTGAGTTGTGTGAAATTGGCTCCTGCAGGTCCATGTTAACAGTAAATCATTTTGTGGCTGGATAGCATAAAAGGTAGCTTATATGAGGTAGATAATCCAGATTTGTAGTACTGGATTATTGGTTAGATGATGCACGTGAATATTTTATTTGTTAATGTTACATAATGTCGAATATTTTTCTGAGTGTTTGTAGTTTGATTTTCTGCCATTAACTTTCTGTTGTCAATGCCTAGGCATGTGGTTGCAGGAAACACATTTCCTTAGTGACCTATGGATGTAAATCTCCATTCACTCACTCGTTAATAAATCTTAATATGTCACAGTTGTTGTCTTTTGTGTGTAATATTTCTCTGAAGCTCAAGCTAGTATGCAGCAGTGCAGCCAGTATATTTTCCCTTGTTAGACTACGTGAGATGCATACGTTGTTGAGCTGAACTGGGTTAGTTGGATGTGCTGTGTGGTGTGTGAATAGATTGTGATGATGGAAAGCCACGTTCTTCAAGAGACATCTCCGCGACGTGTGCATTCGTGTAAGAAGCGTACGCCGGCACATGTCGTTCATCCTTCAAGTCCTTCAGCCAGTAGTGACGAAAGTCTCAGTCCTACGCCAGTAAAGTCACCGACGCCGGCACGCACTCGCTGGAAGACGAGTCCTCGCCGTCGACGCACCACCTTCCGTCGCATCAGCATCTCAACGACAAGCTCCGAAGACACTAGTAATACCATCACACCACGGAAGCCCCCAGCCCGGCGCTGTCTGACGATGACAAAACCTACTACAGCGCCATCAAATGAGCGACAGACACGACAGTCGGCTGCGGCCAAACGTTTGCTGTGTGATAAAGACAGTAGCAGTGATGTTGGTACTAAGCCTGTGCCGGCAAAGCGCGTTCTGCGCAGCAGCAGCTCATATCAACGTTAACTCATCTTATATGATTGCCTTACTCCTGTTGTGACGTGTGCTGATTTCTATCGTACTGTTGCAATGTGGAGTTTTGTGTTTGTATTTAGGGGTGTGCAGAAAGCTGAAAGTTGGTTTGGTTTTTGGTTTCGAATAAATGAACCACGCAGAATTTTCATTTCTGTTTAGTCAGCTTTCTAGAGCATTTGCTTGCCGACTGCATTTTCAAAGCAAAAAGATCCAGTCGGCTGTCAGTGAGAATTGCAATCAGGAAGTGAAGTGCACACATGTTTAAGGTGGAAAGCCAGTGGGCATCTATTAAATTTCATATGACTTAACCTTGCATGAACTTAATAATTATGTTGAGTCATTTCCATGGGGTACTTTTCTGGCTGACTGTTGTTTGGCAATCGGCAGTAATGCTGTTCCTAGCAGAAACTTTAAAAAACAATACCGATTTATGTCCGTTGCAAACCAATGCCAAAGTTCTTCAACGAGAGGCATTGTAACACTGTTCTAAACTAAAAACTATAAATTTGAGAAGTGAGGTGGAACCAAATTTTTGCACACCCTTATTTATTTGTATTATCTTGCTTTTGCTGTTATAATTCAAGTTTTTCTACAGGAAGCGTAATCTAAACAAGTGTGCATTATTGTCCATAATACTTTGTGTTTGTTTCGCACATATGCTAACTACAACTGCCTGTTTGGATAATTTCTTGCTGTCCCCACTCCCAGTTATGTATCACTTATGACACTAGAAATAACAGACACGTTAGTCGGTTTTTTTTAGCAATTCACACTTTTAGTAAAGTCGATCGATTTTTGTGTGGTTCTGGATTAAATAGTTGTGTTTTCTTGAGCAAATTGTTAATGAGGCCTCGTGTCTCACTTTTGTCTGTAATTGAAATGTCTGGAAACGTTGACACATTTGCTTTTTTATCATAGTTTTAGTCACATTGTGTTGTTCTTGTGGTTGAGTTGTGATATTTGCTAGTTCGTGCTGTTTTATCGTTTTTGGATTTTGGCACATATTTAGAAGTAATTTAAAGAATATGCCTTTAGTATGTGTTGGATGAAAGTAGGGAGTGGTTGTGCATTGGTATCTGTCTAATGCTAAGTGTATGTGTATGTGTGAGTTACTGCTGATAGAAATTGCAGCACAGTTTTTCACTGTGTACCATCAGTAATTTTATGGATGTTTTTATATTGTCTTGTAGGTCTTCAGTTTTTGGCTGTGTTGGGTATTTAACACAAGTGTAGTGGCAGTGAGTGGACTTAACGTGCGCTGTTTGATAGCAACGACTGTTTTTATTTCGTTGTAGATGTTGCATTCTGCACTGTGCGTAGTCTGCTCATGTTGTGGCTGTCCAATATGGTTTGCACAAACACAAACATAAAATGTAAACGGTCTCCAGTGGACAGCATTCTGAGATTAATGACTGTCTGGAAGGTAACAGGGAAGATTATTGGAACTGTGATTATTGTTACATATGCACGCCCATAATACAATTCTTACAATTTTAGACTTAGGTCGATTTTGTGGGTTTTTTCGGTAACGGTTAAACTTTGTGTGCCATTATTGTAAAGGTTAAACTCTGTTTCATCACTATATGTGTGTGCGCATTGCCTCGAAAGGTCGTCCCCAAAACGACCTATACTGTGTTGGGTGGGGCATTAAACCCTACTCACGCACTGTCAAAATAATGTCATTCAGTGGCTTTCTTATTTCGCCATCATCTACTAGCTATCCAGTAGTTAGATCCTAGGCATTTTGCTCCACTGTCCATTGTGTTAGGTTATATAAAAACACTTGGTAAAACACAGATCTTACCTCAAGATCATTATCGGAGCTTGTTGCAACATGACCTGTATGCTTGTCGCACTTTTTAACTAAAATGCTGCCTGTGACATTGCGTTGATACAGTTTGCATTAGTAACATGTGCAATTGTCAGTGGTTGCAGTGCTTATATTTGATATGACAATTCTGTCTTCTGGTTACAAGATTTGATGCATATTGACCATTTGCCGCATAACATAGCTACATTTGCCATGGATACTTAAGCGTCAGTCTGTCCATCTGTTGGTTAGTGACTTGTGACATCTGCTTTCACGTCATTGAGAAGCAGCGTCTTTCTTGGTGTGTTATTGGGAATATAACCTGAGTTAATTGTTTGTCATTATATGTAATAAATGTGGCCATTGTGATTTTAGCACAAAAGTAAGTGCTGCTGCTACGTGATGTCTGAGGCAAATATAATGTTTATTTTTTGTCTGTTTGATGTTTTGCAGCAAGAAGTTCTGCACATTACAAGTAGGCTTATGGAAATGGCTAAATGTTATGATTTACTTGTAAACTGTAGACATAGATAGCACACATGCTATCATGTGATGCTGTACCTATCTTCTGTAAAGCTGTTTTTGCTGTGAAAATATGACCACTGGCGCTGATTGAATTGCTTCTTAATCTTTCATGTGGCTTCAAAAGCCAGTTCATTCCATGTTTTTAATTGTCTGTGTACAGTGCAAATGCCTTTAAGGTAAATGAGTTCACTTAGTGTTTCAGTATTAATGATTGTATTGTACCAAGACAGTGAGCACAGGTTTTATTGCCTTGTCTGTGTTTTATGACTTGTGTTTTTCTACTGTAGGCCTATTTCTGGGTACTACTTCCGGGAAAAAATTTACGGTTGTCAGTCTTGCAGTTTGGAGAATTATGTGCGGAGAAGTTGTTAGCTAATATTTTAGCAGGAAAAGTTTTGGGATGTGATGCAGTCGATTAGATTTTGGCATATATCTGGATATTTCTTGCTGCACACGTAAAGACTAGCGTGGCCCTCTGTCTTGATACTACTATTTTCTATAATTTTGCATAATACTCAATTTATTCAGATTGTAATTGTCGTTTCTTAGTTAATTACATTTGTTTGTTAAAAACCTATGCTGAACTACTTTTGCTGGTGCACATGACTAACTGCATCCAAAACTTGTGTATTGTTACCAAATTAAGCTGTTTCATACACACGTACCTTAGTACAGGTTTATTAAGAACTGTTTCTGGGACAGGAACCTTAGTTTTTACACCATTGGTACGGTAGTGTTTGTTGCTGGCATTCTGTTTCGTTGTTGCTACATCGATTTGACAGTTTCATCAATTTGCATTTCTTTGTGTTTCATTCTTTACTGATTTGTCATTTGTATTGCATTGTTGTGAAAAAAGCCACATGAAAAGTCACTATTTGGTGTTTTGTTCATATACAGGGTAGGCCAAAAAATGGCACAATGTTTTTATACACCAATAACTTTATTAGATGTTAACCAATTTTCAAAATTCTTTTACTGTTGGAATTGGAAGAAAATTTGTAGTAACACTATCAATAAAGATTGCACCACACCTCAAGTGTGTCACCAGTGAAATGTCAGTGTCTTAAAAGCAACAATTGAAAACAAGACTATATCTGTAGCAATGCATTGTAAGAAATTAACATCAGGAAACAACCTGTTTCAGTTATTGCCCCTGTCCTCCAATAAGTGCAGGATATTTGGGGGCCACATGTCGGGCTCGATCAGCGTTGATCACGCAATAGGTCAGTGTCATCGCTGGCTCGAGTGCGATGTCTGATATTTCACAAGGTAGTGTAGCAACACATGAGGTGTGGTGGGATTTTTAGTGATAATAGGGTCATCCCAAAACTTTCCTGCCTCGACATATTAGAGATTAACATTTTCTACAATCTATACATCAGTGAAACGTACATCCTTTACGAACTTTAATGAGTCGGTTGCAGATATGACGTCATTGTAATTTATGACGTCATACAGCTCTAAACCGAAACAATTTGGAGTGCTAACGCAAACAGCATAGAATTAGGCTCACTGTTGCATGACAATTTTCCAGTCTGTAGCTAGGTTTACCAAAGTGGAGCCCCGTGGCATCTGATTTTGTGAAAACCCTAACAAATACGTTTGTGAATTTCTCATTTGCATATGTGAATATACAATAGCCTACATTTGCGCTAGCTGCAAATAAGAGCATTTGAGTCAATTACGACTTCACACAAATACAAGGGCCATTTATTTAGTTTTGAGCCTCAATATATTGGGCCAAAAAATTTTAATGTCTATATATCAGTAAAAGGTACCTACCTTGCGTATTCGTGTGAGCATATTGTGGAGGTGACGTCATTGTAATTTTATGACGTCATAGAGCATTAAGCTGAAACGATTTGGTGCACTAACATAAGCAGCATTTGAATCAGGCTGATTGTTTCATGAAACTTTTTTCAGTCTGTAGCTGGATATACAATAGCCTACATTTGCGGTAGCCGCATATAAGAGCATTTGAGTCAGTTATGACTTCACACAAATACGAGGGGCATTTATATAGTTTTGAGCCTCAATATATTCGGCCAAAAGTTTTTAATGTCTGTATATCAGTAAAAGGTACATACCTTGCGTATTCGTGTGAGCATATTGTGGAAGTGATGTCATTGTAATTTATGACGTCATAGAGCATTAAGCTGAAATGATTTGGTGCACTAACACAAGCAGAATTTGAATCGGGCTGATTGTTGCATGAAACTTTTTCAGTCTAGCTGGATTTACCAAAGTGGGGTTCCTTGGCATCTGATTTTACGAAAGCACTGACATCTACATTTATGAATTTCTCATTTGGGTCTGTGAATATGCTATAGCATAACCTGTGGTAGCCGCAAATCAAAGCACTTTAGCCAAAACACAACGCAATGCCAGTATCTAATGGTGGTATCAGAAAAATTTTATTAAAAATTTAACTGTTAATTATATCAGTTGCATTATTGAAAGGCCAAGCAGAATTTGTGACTAGTAACATGGGCCCCTGATGGGCAGGGGGCTGGGAGGTGCCCGGGAGCAAGCCCTCCACAGTTTCCCCAAATTTCAGCACTGCAGTCCAGTCCAAAGTCTACAGTTAGGCCTACCCAGCTGGCTGTTCATGACTATGACTTTCTACACCAAGACCACTCTGCATACAGCAACGACATTACCCCTAGTGACATCTGTTTGGAAATCTGATTAATAATGGTATCCGCTATCCATGATGATGAATGACTCAAGCCTCTTTCGTTGACGCTGGAAATCGGTTCTATTTAATGCTTTGTGATGTCATAAATTACAATGACGTCATATCTGCAACCAACTCATTAGAATTCATAAAGGATGTACATTTCACTGATGTGTAGATTGTGGAAAATATTGTCTAAAATGTCGAGGCCGGAAACTTTTGGGATGACCTCGTATTGTTACTACAAATTTTCTGCTGATTCTGACAGTGAAAGAATGTTGAAAATCGGTTAATATTTGATGAAGTTATTGGCGTATAAGAATGTCATTTTTGGCCCACCCTGTACAACGCCAACAAGTACTTAGATTGGAGCCAGTCACCATGGCGCTTGGAGAGGGAAATTAGTCGTACACATTGCAGTTAGTAGTAATAACATGGGACAATTTCTATTTTCTAATGCTGTGTAACAAAGTAGTCATTGGAATGAAAACGTCCTTAGAGCACTGCTGAAGGTGTTGCTGATATTACATGAACACAACAGCCATTACACACACGTATATTATCAAACACTTTTTGCATATAATACATATAAACTTTTCTCAAACATTGTACATACAAATCATACATCATGCATTAAGGATAAACAGACAAAAAAATGTTAGGGTTGGCGCATCATTATTCTAATTCAGCTATGCCTATTAACTGACGGTTACCATGAATATCAAATAAGTTGCTTTGAACTTTGAACAAATCGAAAGCAGTTGATAAACATGCATAGTGGCTGGATAAACGTAAAGGTGTTATCGATGCAAAAAAAGATGTCAACATTGCAAGATACAAGCAGGCCTCCCACTCATCATGAAATTTGATTTGAAGTTTGTCCTCCATGTTCTAAATATTTTGCGAAATATAAAAAATAACCAGTCAGCATTGTGGTAAATGGCACAAAAGTGACAACATTGTTGAAAATGTGATTAAATATGCCGCCTTAACAAAGTTCTTATAATTGTCATATTTTGTTATTTCTAACATATTTTTTATGTACCTGATCCGGTAATCGAAAAATGTTCTAATAAATGAGCTAAATATTGAGGATTTTTTGGTGCTCTGGACAGTGGGAGGCCTGCATAAGAATGAAATCAACATTCAGCAAAACCAAGACACATCAGTTGAATGAAATCGACAAATCAACACTGTGGTTAACAGGACGCTAAACTTATATATCACATTGTCATTGGGCTACACGACAGCACTGAACACACAACAGGCCTCCACTTGTCCTAAAATTTTTAAAATTTGAAGATTTTATTTAAATACATGTATCATAAAATAAGCAGATTTGTCCTGAAAACTGCAAAATTGAACAAGTTATTCACCAAACAGCATTATGATGACAGATACGATATTCTGGTATCCCAGTAGATTTGCTTTACTTTCAGCCCTTTTCACTGCCTCCAGTTAAAGAAATATCATTTAGTAAGTTTTTAGCAGTTCATTTTTGTTGTTTTGTTGTAAGTTACTTACTGGAGAACTAATTGGAAACTGGCCTGAATTTTGAGGGTTTTAGGTATCCAGAGAAAATTTTTGATAGCCTAGCTTAGGAGGCCTGAGAAAACAAGTAATCTTCAGAGTATGCAGTTTAGTCGATCTGTTCATAACACTGTTACAGAACAATAGTGTTTATGCCATGACAAACATGTCGGATAAATTCCAACTACAGTCTACTAGTTTATAATAATATATACATTTTTACATTATAATAACATTACGATGTTCTTTCCATGTACCGTTGAATAGCCTACACTACATTGTCACACATTAAAGTTGCACTGCACAAATTGCTAACGCTGTCATTTCTGCATTTCGAACTTGTGATAGGCCTATTTACATTGCGCAGTGCAATAATATTTTAGGTGTATAAACAAAACAATCGTAATCCGAAATCCGATTGCTTCACTGATTTGCGGCTATGAAAATACCCTACTGCAAAAACCGGTATCTTCAAAACAGTGCAACAGTTTCGCACGAAATTTTCAGCAGTTATTAACGAGGAAATTTGCCACAGAGAGAACAAGTTTGGTGCAATATTACAAATGTTTGCGTAAATGGTACGACTTTTCGTCAATGCATTACCGGTATTTTCAAGTGAACACGCTTTTGCCACTTTAGTATTTAAGTAAACCTGATATTTGTCAAACTTAAAACTGCAAAACAACCGAGTACGAATACGGTCGTTTTTTTCTACACAACTGATTCAACGACAGATAAATCAGTCGCTTGTCAGGTTTCTGAACGCATGTTTGCATAGGCCTAACAGCACGATTCTATGGCGAAGATACCAACTGCTGATAGAAACGAAACTACCACATGTGAAGGACTAATGACTTAAACCAAAGTTCAAACATAATTCTACATATTTGACCTGCAGTGAACAGAACTTAAAGCACCATTAATCTGTCACCGGACTTCGTGTCACCAGCATGCAGAATCAGTTACGAAAAAATTCTACGAAAAATGCTGGGGAATTTAAAAACTTTTTGGCCAGAGATACTAAATCAATATACCATCTCTATTCATCTTGATTTATGAGGTTTCCGTCGGCACGCGACGGTGTTGAATGCAGACAGAAACTCCACGGCGCGGACAGCGCACGTAGCCGGTGCCCCATTATAGGATCGCCACCAGAAAAGTCTCCCCTCGGCCGACAGTTTACCGGCAAAAATCCGCCCCGCCCGGCAGCCGGAAACTTTTTATGGGGCTGGCAATATTTTAATAAGGGGAGATATCAATTCCGTGATTATCTTTCCCCTGGCGGATTTTTCATGGGGAAACATTTCAGTGTGACACCGGCGCGCGTGTGGCAGGTGTAGTAGTGATCGATCAGTCTACATACATGGAAGGGGAAGGCAACGTTGAAACCGCGCGCCGATGAGATATACTAGACCCAAGGCCTACAGTAACAGCTGTTCAGCCGTAAACCCACATCAGCTAAGTTCTCTCTCAGCTCCATGACCATAGCCAAACACCGGAAGACGTATACCAAACAGTCGACCAGGGCTAGAAAAAATCTTTTTGTTTCATGGAAAAATTTTTTTTTGTTTTTTTTTTGTTTTAAG
>Ga0209671_1004849_pt1 | contig 13462 bp, 10 predicted proteins | sample WorMetHERISLAND2_2_FD_187401 | JGI IMG/M metagenome (GOLD analysis project Ga0209671, IMG submission 187401) | Marine gutless worms symbiont microbial communities from Max Planck institute for Marine Microbiology, Germany - Olavius geniculatus... | ecosystem: Host-associated > Annelida >... | reverse complement strand
GTAATGCATCACTGCTTTCCCACTGATGCATTACAGTAGGCACCGTCTAACGGCGTCGGTGGCCTACGTGTCAACCTCTTCGCCCATTGGTCAGTACTACGAATGGTAAATTAGATGGCCGGAAACAACCTATGTAAGCAACTGATGTGTCGGGCTGAGCGCGGGTGAAAGTGATGGGTACGAATTGAACACCGTGGCAAGTGACTATTATAAGCCCGTCTGCTGTCACTCCAGTAGGCAGACGACACGACAGCCGGTCGTCTAAATTGCACCGGATCGGACCAACCACGGCCGGCGAACTGCATGTCAATTACCAACATTTAGTTGCATTTTTTACGCTTACATGTTGCGTCGTGTAAGCTATCTACACTGAGAAATGGATAGGCGGAATTGAGTGTGCACTTAAGGTAATGAATGGTGGCGTTCTTGATAGTAAGTGAAGTGGATGTCTGCTAGAGAAGAAAATCAATAACGTGAACACGAAACTCACTCAGCTGTCGCAAAGAAACAGCATTCAAAAAAAAACAGTCTAACGCACGAAAAACCAGAAAATGGGTGGCTAGTGTTACGTCGCGAATCTATACTACATTTGAGAGTTGCGACCGCCAATAACTTCTAAACGGCACGACGTACGGCCGCCAAATTTTGCATGCAGATCCGTGTTCAACTTGGCCGGGACATGGTCTAGGTGAGATGTCACTGAGGGTCGTCCGTTTGAAAAATTTCACTTTTTCTAAACTTTTGCAGCCACGCCTCTTAGGCCTCAGCAGAGCTGTGTGCAGCTATTGGCTGTGACGTCATATAGACGTCCTCACCATGGTGACGCATCATCAGCGCTGCAACGCATACTGGAGCGCCCATAATGCTGCTGAGAAAAATGGATCGAGTTAAGGCCCGAGCTGAGGCCGATACTATGGCAAAGATCAACTTGTAACAGAATATTTTTCTCTTTCATTTATCTGCTTATTTACCAAGATTATAATCGTATCTTCTTAACGTTCATCAAATAATCGCACTTTAGCTAGTCTTTTCAAATTACTGTAGACCCGTGATTACTATTTCCTGTCAAGTCGTCTACCGTCCGTATCCGTTTTCTGTCACTTGTCTTTTTGCCTAACATCTCTCTCCTTCAATACATGTACATCGCGGAGTATTAATTCCGTTATGCCTTAACACACGGCACACTTACCACGTTTTTATTAATTACCTGAAAGCAAGTGATTTCCAACAGTCTGTCGATTTGGACAAATCAGGAAATGTCAGATGCATCGCATGACATACTTTGGTTGTTATTTGTACCCCAAGTGTCGTATGCTGAAACTGTATTTTCCGAGATGTGACGTGTTATTTCCGCATGCATATGCATTATGCAGCAACAACACGTAACAAGTATTTCATCGATGAAAGAAAGGAAAGCCGCATCAAACGAAGCAGCAAGCAAACAGGACGGTGAAGAACAAACATCGACAATGAACGAATTGACAAACAGCGACCATCGAGATGACAGACATTGGCAAACGCAGATCGAATTAACTCGGAACGACGACGACGACGACGGCAAACAGTCATGAACGTTGTTGACCAACGACCGACCACGGACAGTCATCGGCGAGGTCGCTGTCAGGTCATCGTAAGGCTTTAGCGGTCAGCGCACGTACCTGCGCTGTCGCCGCGACGCTTTTTTCCCGGATTATTCGCGCGCATTTCAACACTATCAGCCGTAGCTCAACACTGACAATGAATATTCATTGCTCATTAATGGGGCAAACTGTAGTTTTAATCGTGGCAGTTTGACGCTGTAAATTCTAGATGTAGAGGTGAAAGGGTGTGTGGCCCAGGCCCGTCGAGAGGGGGAAGGGGTAGGGAGTTAGTTACCCCCCGGTCCCGCGACATTTGGGCGGTCCCGGCCGTCGCTCAAAAATATGAAGTAGCCTACACTATAATGCGCCGTTTCAAAAAACAAAATTCAAAAAATTTTTCCCCAAACGGGCCCCACGAGAATGTTGTACCCGGCCCCCGAGGTGGCTTTCGATGTGTCTGTTGTGGCATGGCGACGACTGTTCTGGATCGGTGTCCGTGGGGAGCTATGTAGGCTACAGTGTACACTCTGTCTCAAAAAAGCATCCCCGACATTTTCGACTGTAACTTGAAAGCCAATTATCAGATTTTGATAATACTTGATAAGAATATTCCTGACACAACTTGCCATCGAATGACCGTTCATTTTCCCACCTTACCCAATGTATGCTTCTGCACTGCTTAGGGAATGCAGATCAAGCGAAATATGTGTTAAAATAAACAGAAAACCTTTAAAAAACATTACAGACATTATCGATCGTAGTTTGAATAACAATCAGCAGATTTTAATATTTTTATGCAGAAATATTTCTGACACAACTGGCTATTAAATAAGTGTTTTTTTTATTTTCCACCTCACCCAACGTCTGCTTTTGCTCTACCTGGGGAAAGCATCCCCGACATTTTCGACTGTAACTTGAAAGCCAATTATCAGATTAATTAATCTGTCTAAGCCAGTCTATTACAAAGTTTGACTGTCATGCAGCAGTGTTTCTACCAGATAAAGTTTAGGAATGTTTGTGAAGTCAAGAAGCGACTGGTACAGCCTGGATTGGTCTGGAGCAGAACATTATCGATACTGCTGTCAATGAATGGAGGAAGCATCTCCTTGCCTGTGCTTGCATAGTGGGCCAACACTTCAAGCAATTTTACTGCAGGCAGTTGAAAAATGCACAACTAGATGAAATGTCAGCCAAAGTGTCAGAAATGTAAACAAAATGTTTTAAGCGTTAGGCCTATGTTAATTAAGCAATCATATCGCATTGGATAAACAAGAAATTTGAGCTAATGCTCACGTGACGCGCGAAAGCATATGCCTGCAGCAAAATTAAAAGTTCCGGTTCAGCTTTACGGTTTCTGAAACTAGAGTTTCCAGGCAGAAGATGGTGAAGATCTGATGATTCTAGCTTGTACCGTTTTTGACTGATCCACCCGTGTGAGAGACAGACGGACGGACAGAATTGCGATGGCTAAGACGCGCTGAAAGCAGTAGCTGCTTTCGCGCGTAAAAAGTGATAGGCCTATTTCGCTGGTTGTTCTTTCCCCAGGAAGTGCAAAAACGAACGTTGGGTGAGGTAGAAAACTAAACAGGACATTACTCCAAGAGGATATGTGCATTATTGGAAAAAAAGAGAAGAAGAAAAATATTCGCCCCCAAAATTATCAAAATCTGATAATTCGTTTTAAAATCACAGTCAAAAATGTCGAGGATGCTTTTTTGAGACACAGTGTATAAAACAGAGAAACTTGTTGTATTGCAAATTTGCAATGGCATACTATAGGACTAAACCAACCAAAAACTGTTGTTTATCAAGAATAGGCCTACAGCTAAGACTGCGAGCAAACGTGAAAAATAATCAAAACTTTACTATTTGAATTAAACCCATGCAACTAGCACTCCAAATTAGCTGGATATGCGCTAGGTTAGTAGGCTAAGTCGTAGGACGGTTCGGCATCCTACAGCCCTTAAACTATGTACAGAACTTGAATTTGACCAGCTACCAATCTGATGTTGCTAACCGGAAAAAAACTAATTCAGTAATAGTTTTATCACCGGTGTAAAGTCCGTGAAGGCATGTGTGTACTGTATATAGGCCTATTCCTACGGAGTAAACCTGCAAACTACAATGACGAATGCGTCACGTAGCCTACAGTAAATTACATGCCAGTAAAATATAGCACTACGCTGCTTTACACTGCATCGTATTTTTGACATTTTGTCCGTTTGCAGTCGATATTGACAATATGTCAAGTAATATCTTGGATACGGTCTCTAACCCCATACAGGGTGGGCCAAAAAACTGGCCTGATTCCGACAGTAAAAAATTTTAAAAATCGGTTAATAGTTCATAAAATTATTGGCGTATACAACAAGTAATTTGAGCAAAGCTCACGTAAGGCGCGATAGCAGCAGTCCTGCCACTTTGGCAATCAGCGTAGGCCTACAGCAATAAGATATTAATGCATCTTGAAAGATCACCTAAATTTGAGGCCTTCGTACCGAAGACTCCTCGAATTTAAGAGATCGAAACTTAAATTCTTAAAAATGTACGTTTTATGCTAAAAAATGTCATACGAAGGTTGTTCAGGTCCATCTCGAGCCATTTCTGTGCAATTCACTCTTAAAAAGTGTGTCGCAGCCGGAAATCGCCAAAAATCATTGAAACCCCTATTTGAAGGTTCAAGGTCATTCAAGGTCATCGACGTTAACACCAATGAAAAGCTTGTCACTATTGCTTGTTATGATAAGCAGCAGATCTGTGCCTATCTGCAACCGTTTTCACACTAAACGAGATAATTCCGGTAAAATAAGCACTTTTAGGGGAAGAGGGTATCCGTTTTTCACCTTTGCCTGCGCCAACCTCCTTGAACCTAAGAGGTCGGGCCTTGAACTGCTGAAATTTACGTTGAGTGCTGAAAATTTCATACGCAGGTTGTCGTGGTCTATCTCCAGTCATTTCGTCGCAATTCAGTGCTGAAATGTGCGCTGCATCCAAAAACAGAAAAAAAATTCACTAAAAACCCCTTCTTTTAGGGGGGAAGGTTCAAGATCGTTTAAGGTCATCAATGTTGATAAATTTAAAAAGCCTGTCACCAGTGCTTGTTATGATAAGCAGCATGTTTGTACCTATCTGCAACCTTTTTCACACTATACGAGAGAATAAGGGCAAAATAACGTCTTTATAGGGGTACCCCTCTTTGACGCCTTCGTTCGAGGGGAACCCCCGCACCCACGGGCACGAAATCTTGTCACGATGAACTAAACTCCTTTTAAGAATTTCACGTTGCAATCAACGTAAATCTAGAGAGAGAAAAACGATCTTCTATTTCAAGACAGGAGTTCGACAATCGACTAGGCCTATAGCTTCAGACGTCTTCAAAATTCGGTGGCGAGTTCATGTCGACGACGTGATGCTCATTTGTCTTGCCGCTCTTGAGTGTCTTCTTGCTTGACCGGAGAAGACTTTTGATGGTGCCGGTTTTGCTGCTGCTGCTGCTGTTGTTGTTGTTGCTGGCTGGCCCACCTGCGGTGCTGGTGGCCGGTAGATTCTGGCGATGTGATAGGCTGTACGCGTTCCAGAGTCCAGCCAGCAGCTCCGTCGACACCAGGTCCCCGGCATTCCTCGACACCAGACGCAGCACGAACAGTCCTTCACTCAGTTTGTGCTACCAATCAAACACGCGTTTGCGGTTTAATTAATTACTCGTCTACTGTGTTCTAGCGTATGGGAGCATGTTATAACAAGTCCATTAAGACGAATCTCTTTAAGTAGTCTATCGTACGCTTTGCGATACACACATTTAAATCTTGAGCTCTGATTCAGTCGCAGCACGAACAGCCCGTCGCGACGCAGGTAGACGTCGGCGAAGCGACGCATGTCGGTCTTAGAGCCGGGTTCAACGGGTGCAAGTCCGACGCTGACGTCAGACGCCTGGGTGGCGGCACTCAGAGCGACGGCACCGGTTAGTTGACGCCGCACGTAGCGGTACTGTGCCGCTAACACCCCGTTTACACGAAGAAGCATACATGAAGCACACGTAAAGTAGCCTCGTGAATGTTTGCAATATACATCGTTATCAAGCCAGCTCTAAGACTGCACGACGTGTGCTGGCTAAGTTTGCTTCAAGTTTGCTCTAAGGTTGCTTCATGTGTAAGTGTGCTTCATGTTTGAAACTGAAAGCATACTGGAAGCATAGGCCTACATGAAGCACACTTAGAGCAACCTTAGAGGAAACTTGAAGCAAACCCAGAGTACAGGTCGTGCACTCTTAGAGCTGACTTTATAACGGTGTATATTGTATATGTGTGCTTCATGTATGCTTTCTCATGTAAACGGGGTATAAGCGAAGAATAAAAAAATCATTGACAACAGAGTCATTTACTGATAGCGTAATACTGTTTCACATAGCGGTACTGTGCCGGCCAGTAGGTGAGCTGACATAGCCAGCGTAACAGACCGACCAGCGTAACGACGGCCATGAAGAACAGCCAAAACCAAACGACCGTGAAGATCTTCTCGTTGAACATGTTGACCGGCAGCACACACTGTACCGTGTAGCTGTGCACGTTGGTGCTCTGTCGAATCTTAAAGTCGCACATCGACACGCGCGGAAATCTGTACATCACCGCGGTAACACAATATGCGTGTTATAATGTTCAAAGCAACGCGAATGCTGCAATTTTCAGTTTCCAGCCTACTTCGTTTCTAAATCTACCACCACATCGTGACGTTACGAACTTACAAAGTTGTTGTCGTAGTAGCCTGCCCTCCAGACCCGCGGGCCTCGGCTGGTTCACAGTTGAAAACTCAATGGCGGGATAGACCACATCGTTTGGATGCAGCTGTCGGATCCACCTCTTGAAGGCTCCGTCTTGAGATCCAACTTACGAAGTCGTGCAGTACACTTAACTTTGCTTTGACGTTTAACTTCGATCAAACAGGTTTCGTCGTGTGGAAAAATAAACTATATACGACCAGCTAAGCACGCCGGTGTGTCAAGCGTGTCAGGATATGTAAACGTCACTGCGTGGCGTCACTGGGCACTCACGACGCTTGGAAATTCTTTTCTGCAAAGACTAAAGGTTAAAACTGCGTACTTCATAAAATCTCAAAACTACGGAGTATCACCTGCCATGTGAAATCACACAGTGTTATTGACATAGGTGAACGAGCCCCACTTTAACTCTAGTCAGGCAGCCCCGACAAACCCAGAAGAATAAAAAAGCTGAGTTGATGTTGTGGTTGGTTGCATGGAGATAGTTTACCTATCTGCAGACAAGTAGGCCTAGTAACCATCGCCTGACAGCGACCCGACTACCGGGAGTGGAACCCACAACTGGTTGATCCTAAGTCGGACACCCTACCGTTACGTTACTATACCAAGCCACAAGATCACTTGGCAGCGGCGTCTTGAATTAAAAAAGTAGGCGCAACAGGAGCTTGTAATTTTCTAACAGAAATTCTAAATTTCCGACAGAATTTCGCGACACACAGCTGCAAATTTTCGACAAAGAAGGTCGAGGGCGCGCAAGCAAAATCTTAATTTTGCCCCTAAGTTTCGCAAAACGAGAGTTTTTTGCTTCAACTTTGCTCCATTTTTGATGCAAATTTTATGAAAATAAAAATTTCCAAACAACTCGAAATTTATGGAAAAAACACTTGCTCGCCTCTGAGACGGAATCCATTCGTCGCCGATCAAAAGGTGTCTGATGACTTGCAGGCCGAGCACGTGGTAGTCATAGCCGAGGAAGAGGTCGAGGAGGAACAGCTGGGCGACGGCGTTGAAGCAGTAGCACAGCTTGACGACGACGTAGCAGCACGTCAGGTAGTTGCTGACGTCACGTCAGGTAGTTGCCGTACAGACGGCCGGACATGAAGATGCAGTGACGCGACAGCAGCTGACAGGCACGAGGCACGCAGCCGGTGCGACGATCTCGACGAGCCATCAGATAGCGGTCCAAAAGGTGAACGGCGTACCTTCACTCACACGCACCCACTCGCACAATGTGTCATCATAGGGTGTTTACACGATCGAGCAAACTTCGAGCAAACATCGAGCTGGCTTAAGAAAGCCTATTGGAACTCCGCCCCTGGCTTAAATGTAGGCCTAGGCTTAGGCTCTTAGCCCACAGCTCATCACGTGTTATATAGGCATTCCAATTACAACCCGCCGCTCTCATAATTAACATGCTAATTACCATAAAACGTCGAGCTAGCTGCTCGATGTTTGCTCGATCGTGTAAGCACTTTATCAGAGCAATTTTTTTACAGATAAACCAAATGCGCGAAAGTCCACCCACTCAGAAAAACGCCCACGCACTCCAGACATTTTGCCCAAACAGGTTAATCCTTTTTTCGTTATGCTATGGCCGGTGGAAGTAGTCTGGTTACCTCTAGTAGATTAAAACTATCCCATCGCCATCGTCATGAGCCTGGTTGTGGTAAGTTGGTAACTTGATACAATACCCAATAAACTCACCTGCGGCAATGAGGAGTTTCCAAAATTTCCCCAGAGGTGACACCCGGACCCCACTTTAAGAGCAGGAAAAGGGGCCAGAAAAAAGAAGACAGCTAGACGGAAAAAAAATAAAAAAATAAAGGAAAAGAGAAGAAGAGAAAAAAGACTAGTCCAATAGAGATAGGCCACCCACAGCGGCGTCATCATCATGGATTACAAAATTAGGCGGGCAGGAAGTTGAAATTTTTCGACAGACACTGCAACTCCAAATTTCAGACAGAATTCTGAGAGATAGTTGCACATTTCCTACAGCGGATGCTTGAAATTTTAATTTTGCCCTTATCTTTACAATGCGAGTTTTTTAGCCCCAAGTTTTGCATTCTTGGACGAAAATTTCCGCTAAGAATTTTGTTCGGACAATTGGACGTGCAATCGAACAACTGCACGTGCAATATTGTAATTGGTTTAGTCACAGTGTTAAGATCGTGCTGCAGTTAAGTTACATGGGCAGCCTGCCTTTACATTGTATTACTGCTAATATTTTGCGACGGAAATAAATCTTGAAATGCTAGTATACCTGAGTATTTTGTCGCGCTGTTCGGCGTATGCCGACTGCTGTGACGAGTTGGCGGCCTCGACGATTGCGGCCAAGTCTATTCCAGACCGCGAGCTCAGCATTCGCCAGAGTGCGTAGGGAGCTGCGAACATGCTGGCCTGTAACATCAGTATGATAGGAACCCATTGGTAATAGGTGATCTTGCGCTCGCGAGGCTCGTTCATCTGAGGCATCGGATCCTGGAACGGTAAGTAGAACGTCTCGTCGACCCAGCAGTATAGATTGGCGTACTGTTCGTGGTTACTGGCGCACACCTGTGCCATTGAATCAACATAATGCATGTGTACCGTTTATCATCGTCAGATCAGCGTGTGTCTCATGATGATCACTCGTACTGCATGCAAACGGCTTTGCAAATCGATTGCGTGACTTAACAAGTAATTTGAGCAAAGCTCATGAGACGCGCGACAGCCGTAGCAGTTCCTGTTCACCCATTGTCTTGGTCTATCTTTAGTCATTTCGTCGTAATTCACCCTTGAAGTGTGCACCGCAACCGAAAATCGCAAAAAAAAATCACTAACACCCACTAACATCCCTTATTTTGGGGGTTCAAAGTCGTTTAAAGTCATCGAGGTAAATACCCCCCAAAAAAGCTCGTCACCAGTGCTTGTTATGATAAGCAGCATGTCTATGCCTATCTGCAACTGTTTTCACGCTAGATGAGCCAATGTCGACAAAATAACCAATTTTTAAAGGGGTACCCCTCTTTGACGCTCGCGTGCGCAGGCCTCCTTGAACCTAGGGGGTTGAAACTTAAAGTACTAAAATCTATGTTTGGTGCTGAAAATTTTATATGCAGGTTGTCTTGGTCTATCTCCAGCCATTTAGTCGCAACTCACTCTTGAAGTGTGCGCTGCAGCCAAAAAATGCGAAAAATTTGCTAAAAACCCTTCTTTTAGAAGTTTAAGGTCACTCAAGGTCATCGATGTTGATAAAACTAAAAAGCCCGTGTTTAGTGCTTGTTATAACAAGCAACCTGACTGTATCTGCAACCGTTTTTACACTAGGCGAGCCAATGGCGGCAAAATAACGTTTTTTTCTAGGGAATACCCCTCTTTGACGCCCTCGTTCGAGAGGAACCCCCTCACCCAGGGGCACGAAATTTTGTCACGAAAAACTAAAATCCTTGGGGCAACCCATGTTGAAAATTTTGTGATCCTAGCTTGCACCGTTTTGATAGGGCTCAAGGGTAGAACAGACGGACAGACAGACGAACAAACGACAGGCCATAGCTAAGACGCGCGAAGCATAGCTGTCGCGCGTAAAAAGTGGTAATCCTGAACACATTAAAGACCCGGAGAAAGCTTGCAAATATTTCATTAGTTTTACATCAGTTCGCATGTCTGCAACGCGTGCGCAGTACAAAATTCGAGTTTAGCTCGCATTTGTATATTTTGTAAAGTTCAGTTTGGCTTTTTGCGATTCGCAACTGGGAGAAAACCGCCAAAGTCGGAGTCTCTACGTCTTATGACGGTCGTTTCATTAAGAATTATCTGCACTTCCAAAGGGCCTAATTCTACCGCTGATAAACAAGTACGACTACGGACGAATTTGCTAACATTACAGCTAGAAGATTGACATTATCTACAGCTCTAGGCTGCACGTAGCTAATTCATACCTCAGGGCACCAGCAGTGCATCGCTTCGCCGAAGTATTGGCGGGCGCTGACCAGGACGGCGAACAGTACCAGGATGCCTGACGTGTATTGGCGATTCAGTCGATCAACCAGATCATCATCTAGGTTGTACTTGAAGTTGCGTAAGTCAATCGCCGCCTTGACCAAGCTGTGCATCCTGGCGCTGACGAGGGAATGTTTCAGTTACTTAAACACTATTGTCACCTATGCGTCAGCAACATTCAACATGCCGTATAAAGAGTAGGCGAAAAAAATTATTTTGCTACTGCAACTGCATACAGAATATCGCAAAAAAGTACATGTGCTTATCATGCAAATATCGATTTGCAGTAAACCGTTTAGCCTTATCTAGGACGATTTGTTTAATGCCTAAAATGAGTGCATAAAATGCACATGATTTTCCACGGTTACCGTAATTAAAATCTTTAAGCTAAACTTATGCAAATTAACGTGACTCGTACTCTTAGAAGAATGGTTTCTAAATTCGGATATGGCTCGATAATATGCTTAAATTTGCCACTAAACCGTTTCGTTTTTTATTTAGTTTGTCATGCATAGGCATCATTGATTTATTTGCGAGATAATAGGCCTAGGCCTATGGATGAGCGACAACGTTGATGTCAAGCAGTAGGCTACATAAAGAAATTGCAATATGTAGTTATTTACTGCGATTTCTTATGTATTGATTGACATTATAACATCGTGCCACGTTGTGTTTCTCTGTCATTTTCACGTAATTCACGAATATTTTCGAATATTTAAATGTGCGCTATATTATTTATTTATTATTATCTATTAACCAATATTTGTGCGCATTAAGGTCTAAAACCACGAATACTCGATCTACGAACGAGACTAAAAGGCTGACATTTAAGTAACGTATGCCTAGTCTATTTAGATAACTTTTGCATTCAACGATTTTCCTGTAGGCATATGTTTACAGATTACATAGGCCTAATCGATACTGAAACTGTTTAAATAGTATTCGCAAATCACTTACAGTTATTAGCCTACATCTTAGGCAGCGTACCGGTAGTCCTTGCGGCGCGTTCCACGAATCCACGTGTGTTAACAGGCTTCAGGCGGATTCGTTGCGAAATGAGTCATCTCAGTCTCTGAAGAAAGTAGACCTAGTCATAGCTTAATTAGGCCTATCTGTGACGACATACGCATTAGACTTTCTTAACCAAAGTCTCGATCTGGAACTCGTGAATAAAATACATTTTACTGTTAAACAGTGTTTGGCAAGTACAGAAAAGACGGAAATAAACTCCACAATCCCGTTTGCTGCTACGCGTTGCTTTATAGGACGAGCACCTGTTTGCGCGTGCGTGACGTGCATTAGTCTGGTGAAAAAGCACCGCGGCAATGCATACAGACCTTCTCGAAATTTGCGTACTGCATCGGGACTGTATCGCTCACGGTGTGTTCGTGCATGGTTAACTTACGCCCCTTAAATGGTCACAGTACATCTGCAGGCTTACGATCTTTACTCTTATGTGCTAGAGACCTGTAAAAGTGTCGATCCTGTTAGTGAAGTCAAACAAGACAAGAAGCTCAGTTGTCATCCAAGGTCGATGACTTTCATCTTATCTGAAATTAGTGATTAATAGTAACCTTAACCCTATCTCTCACCGTTTCCGAGATATGGTCACTTATAGCTTGAAACTTTTCACTAAAAATTGCGACCAAACCGCTGCAAATGGAGATATGGTTAGTATTGACAGCCTATCTGATGCCCTATTCGATGGTACCGTCGCCGACCCCCTACGACTTACCGTTTAGCTACAATACATCCGTGATAGACGACAACCATGCCAGTAGCTCGACCGTTACTTAAGTACCGCACCGTCGGCTAAAAAGCCTAAAGTTAAGTCAAAACGATTATAATTATATATATTCATCTATTTGTTAATTTATCGAGCACAAAGAGAACATAAAACGAATATGGCAGAAATCTAACATATCCAGATCATCAGAATAATTGCATTAGATGTCTTATAATTCGACACCAGGAAGTTTTTTGGACAGGATAAGATTCGAATCGGACAATTTTTTTATCTCGGAAAAAATTTATTGCCTAGTGCACATGCGTAACCGCGAGTTGAACCGAGATCAAAATTTGATCGGTGGTCAGAGAGCAGTTCGGAATTGAACAGAGATCAACGCTTGAACCGCTTTGGTGCAACGTAATTTACGGCTGAACTAGGTTCAAATTCAGATTTGACCCGGGTTCAAAGTTGAATGACGTTGGTGCAACGCGCCCTTAGTAGTCGTTGACGTCGTTATCCCTTGTCATTTGTCGCCATGTGACGTCACTGTAGGCCTATGTCATCATCGTGGTATCTTGCCATTGTACATTGTCGTCGTCAAGTGACAAAGCAGATCACTGTTTTCTGATTAAATGCCTAGATAATTTGCAATCAGGAATTAGGCTATTGTCTAGGCTTAGGTCTATGCAGCGTGTAAACTGTGAAGAAATTCACAGCGGCAAACTTCAAACGAACGCCGCCTATAAAGCATCAGCAGTTAATTATGGAGCGAATGATTGAAAACCTCAACAACTTTCATGACTGGTAAATATTTGCGGTAATGTACGAGACAACTGTTATCCTCACATCCGTCTTTTTCCCACACATCCGCACTTAGCATCCGTAGATTTTATCCGCCTTTTACCCGTTGCCACATCCGTACATCCGCTTATTACCCATAGCCTTTTCCTCCATCTTGATTCCATTCAGTGATTGGTGCTATATAGCCAGTGGTGTTATATACACATTTGTCTGCTTGCTGGACAAAGTTCAGACAGTCGCATCACGTCTGTAAGTAGTTAGCACGCTAAGAACTCCTTGAAGACCGTTAGTTGACAGACGACAGTATGCACAATGTTGTAAGCATATATTCCAGAAACATACTTGTCCTTTTCTGTTCCAAAAATAGACGCCAAATATTCAGCCATAAGAAGAGCACAGCAGCAACCTAAAATTTCCTCAAATCGTTTTATAAATGAACGTTAATCACACACAAACAAATAAATATCAACAATGCCACGCATAAAATATTTATTATGCAACCAGTACATTTTTGCACTAGTCTAGAGATGAGCCAATGGGTGCAAACTGCAAAGCCTATAGAGTAAAACTCTATAGGCTTTGAATGGGTGAGGTCAAGTT
>Ga0209671_1004848_pt1 | contig 13466 bp, 11 predicted proteins | sample WorMetHERISLAND2_2_FD_187401 | JGI IMG/M metagenome (GOLD analysis project Ga0209671, IMG submission 187401) | Marine gutless worms symbiont microbial communities from Max Planck institute for Marine Microbiology, Germany - Olavius geniculatus... | ecosystem: Host-associated > Annelida >... | reverse complement strand
CCCCCCTACCCTCCCTCTCGACGGGCCTGAGTGCGTTAATAGCGCGTTAATTTATGCGTTAAAAAAAGTTAACGCAGTGCGTTAATGCTTTAAAAAATTAACGCTTCAACAGCTTTAATTGTTAGTTTTTTCTTAGATTTATATTTTGCAAGGTAATGTAAAGACACATTTACGGTGTAACAATCACATTATTGCGTATTGTCTGCAGAGTGTGCCAGAAAAATAATTTTGAAAATCGGTCAATAATTGGCGAAGATACGGACAAAAATAAAGTAGCACGTTTTTTATTGGCCCTCGGTGTATTACTGTGGTTTTTGGCAATTTATCTTTCACACGGTAGTGTAGTGACACAGTTAAGGTGTGGTGGGATACTTAATAATCGCTTTATTGCCAACTGTATAGAAAGTGTGCCAGTGAAAGAATTTTGAAATTTGATTAATAATCGGCAAAGATATGGACCATACCAAGTGTGGCGTTTTTTGAGACATAGTGTATATGCTAGGATCCTACATTGTTGGATGTCTGGAGCATGATGAGCAAACTCGCTGCGAAGGCCCAAATGCTACTACTGGTGTCACGAAATGCTACTGCTCAAAGAACCTGTGCAATTCTTCTGACGCTGATACTGTTATTAACCCTCTGCTGGTTACTGTGTGTGTGTCATTGTGCTTGACAATCGTGCGGAACAAGACAAATGCATACGTAAGCTAATAGGAGAAAATGCTACTAATCCAGATTCGAGAAACTCGGTGTGTTACAATATTTCGTGTTCAAATGAAAAATACTGGTTTCAGTGTTGCTTCAGTGTTGTATGGATATAGGCCTACAGTATGCATATAGTAATGCAGACTCGAAGGGTGTCTGCATATGCATATGCATAGCAAGTAAATTATGTGCAACCACGGGCGGCGCTAGGAATCTGAAGCTAAGAGGGAACAACGGGGGGTGGGGCAAGGGTCAGGGCACAGGGGACAATAATTTTTTAGTGTGGGCCAAAAGTCGTCTTTATTCAGCTGCTGTGTGCATCAAAAACGTAGCGGGGTTCTGGGGTAGAGCCCTTAGTCGGGGGGTCAAGGACGCGAATCCCCCCAAAAGCTGAAACACTTTTAGCTTTTGGACGTTCAATGAAAGCCTCTATTATGACTGTTTTTTATATTTGGAAGTCAAAAATTACAGATATTTGTGCTGTCTTGCAAAAATGACGTTTAATATATCACCCCTTGGCATATGTAGTCAACAGAGGGCACTTTATCACCTTCCAAATTTTTTTCTCTTGGGGGTGGCGGGTAATCAGAGGGGCAAGGACAAGGGCACAGAGGGACAGATGCCCCGCTGACTCCTCTCTAGCGCCGCCAATGCGTGCAACCCCGCCTCTGATAAACATTTTACTACCATCAATTATTTATCCCTGGTTATTAACAGACTGTGACGAGCACTCGACTTAATTATGTTCTGCTGGACCCAACTATTGACAGAATTGCCGACATCACGCAACGTTTTCAGCTGCCAATGAAAACAGTACCGAGTTCCAAGTGCAACTGGAAAAATTTCTCGGCCCAATGCCGACATATTATGCGGCCGACTGCCAAGATCTGTGAGACCTTGACCCTAGCTGTGACCTGCAACTGACCTACTGAATTGAAAAACTGAAAATTGGCACACTGGTTATTCTTCCTGCCCGGGGAACAGTCACACGGATTTTGCTTTTTCTACTCGTTAACTTTTGTCTTCAGCATAAAAACCTATACAGGACAAGGACAGACAGACAGACAGACAGACAGACAGACAAACGGAAGCTCAAGATCCGTAATGCAGCAGCTTTGTGGCTATCATGACAGCCGTGTAATAAAGATCAAGTTTTACACTGAAGCAGCTATGACATATAACAGAACAAAGAAAAGAACACAAAATATCAGCACGGCAAGACGATCAGTTAATGACAGAAAGAAAGTTTTTGCATCAAAGGACTGGATAAACCTCACAATAGGTTATTCAAAGATCAGTGGATATTCTGGTTTTGCAGATTTGAGCATATGCGTATAAAATACATATTAAACATTTTTTCTTCAATGGTTGATGTTACAAAACAAAATGTTTAAGTGTCATTAAAGCCCCTACGATCTTAATCGAAACACCCACCCCAAGCAAAATTTGTTGTGAATTTAATTTGGCAGCTGAAGAGGTTATTCCGAGTCTGTCAGCTGATCCAGAGTTTATCCCGCCAATAATGCCATTGCCAGGGCAACTTTCAGCGAGTTATTCCGAGGATATACCAAAGATGGGTGCTGCTTTTCTTATCCAAGGGATAACTTCACAATTATTCTGAAGAAAACTTGTCATTACGTGAGTTCATGTCTCATTTCATGTTTCATGTTTCTAATCCATTCCTCTTAATCTGACACTTGCCAAAAACTAAGTCCAATTAACTTCTTTTCTAATCCATAAGACAGTGAACTGAAAATTGATTAGAAAATTTCTAATCTCTATAAGGATTAAGCAAAAATGTGCATTTGTTTGCATTGCAGCTTTTGTGTTAAAAGAAAATTTCTGATTATCTTTTTCTGATCCAGTAGATTAATGCAAATGTTGGATCTTAAGCTCAATATAAAACTGAAGTTAGGACAAGTTAAGACTTCAGTTCATGTTTGCAATTATCTTGGTATTCATTCTAACAGAAAGTGTCAACCATAATGTTAATCCTTCTTCTCGATGAAACATGAACTCGTGTATTAGACACAGAATTAAGGTCTTACAACATCAACTAAGCCTACACGAATCTGCACTGCATCTGTTTGGCCAGCTGTGCAAATGTTGCATCGTTACCAAGTCTTGTAGCTTTCGCACCGACATACTGCACCGTGGAAGCCACCAGCTTGTGGTCAAGCTGACCATGCTGGACACACATTGTCCACAGCGACGTGGCAAGCTTGAAGACCCGCTCGTTCTTTAGGTCCCCGTGAGCCAGGATGCAGTTAAACAGCTCGAGCGCAAGGGCAGACTGCCGCGGCAGGGTGTCCGAACTCGCACCGAGCTCTCGAAGCCGCGTGCCGACCTCTCGGAGAAGGGTAGCCGCCATCTGGTCAACGTCACCAATGAACTGAGGATCACCGCCATACAGAGCGTCGTTCGAATCCACCCTGATCACGTGGTACGGGAGAGACTCTTGCACGACCGTGGAAAGCACGGCCAACACTTTGATGTATATCAGCACTCGACTGTCTGCACTGCCATCCCACGGGTGGTCCTGCACCACGTTCAGCAGACCCCGCAGCAGATACAGTGTGCCAAGCTCTGGGCTATCTGGCACCACAATCAGCGTTGACAGGAAGTTCTGGATGTAATCGACCAGCAGGGGCTCGGTGGATCGGATTTTGCCATCCATGTCGAGGAATCGTGGAACGCTTGGGATAAGGGCAATGGCGGCGCGGAAGAATGCATCGGCTTGTGAAAGACATTGATTAATCATTGCAACCTGCACCAAACGCACCGACCGCCGACTAGACATGTATCAATAATAACAAAGATTTCTAATAGTTATTTTATTTTCAGTTTTTGTTTTACACGATAGCTGCATCGGGATACGGTATTTATATTTTTGCACAGATAACAATGACAATGATGTCAAAACTGAACCAAACATGACAGACATTACCGTAGACAAGCAAGCAAGGAAAACAAACTGACAATAACAAAGTCAATCAGACTGACCCCTCATCTCTTCCGAAGAAGGCAGCATTAGTTGCCAAAATCTCAATAAGGTAACTAGTAGAGTTTGTAAGTAATGTGATGATCATTAGTCATTGTATTCAGCCACATCACCGAGCTTGGCGTTAGATTAAACTGACAGCAGGTCTGTTAGTTTTCAAGCGCAAACCTTCATTGCATATCATATTGTACCTGGCCAGACTCAAGGTAGAGTGAGAGTCGGTGAAAGACGCCATTCAGCGATGGAATGGTGATGAAGGCAAAGGCAGCACAGGCGCGGGCAAAGGACGCGGTCCGGCGCGTGTGACCGCCGGCACTAGACTGAGTGGCGGCACGGTGCAGCTGGGCGGCGATGTGGTTAGCTGAGTGCACCAGATGCTGCAGCACTGGGTCGATGTTGTAGAATGCTGCTCGGCACTCCACCACGAACGCCAACTGCTGTTCCAGATCCGCTCCAAACGACACCGCCCGGACCAGTCCGTTGAATATCAGACAGCCGATAGCACGGACCTGGTCCAGTGATATTTGAGATATGTCAAAGTCAAATTCAAGTCAAACGAATTATCTGACTCAAAGTCAAAGTTGAAGCTTAAGCCAAATGACTTTGATGCAAAAAAGTCAGAAGTCAAATTAATTTTAGCCCATCTGACTTTGACTTCTCTAGCATGCCAGGTTTTGGAGCAACTGAAACGCCACTTACATCTGAGCAGTTAATTTATTCAAAAATGCAGTCAGCTCCGAATTTATACAATATCACGTACTGTGTTGATTGACTTGTTGACTTGCCTAAGGTGTCAAAATTTTAAAAAAAACTAGAGCTGTCAAGGCATTAATTTTTTAAGTGCATTAATGCAGTGCGTTAATTTTTTTAATGCATTAATTAATGCGTAAATTAATGCACCCAGTCCCGTCGAGAGGGAGAGGGGGATAAGTTATCACAGGCCTCGTGACGTTTGAGGGGCCCTGCCTGTCTAATATGGAAAGTTAGAAACACATTTTTAAACGTATAATCAACAATAATTGACATCATAGGTAGCATAGAAATCTATTAGCATGTCATCGAAAATCGAAATAATTATTTATTTACAGTAGTGATGAAACGAAAACTACAGTTTAGTTACTCGAATTCATTCGATTGTCAAATAACCGCAGTTTAACGGAATATTTCAACTTTTGCTTCACAAAATTTAGTAAATTCACATAAATTTACGTATGTGCATTAATTTTTTCAAAGTGCGTTAATTTTTTTAACATACGTTAATTTATTAATGCATTAACATGTTAATTAACGCGTCAATTGTGACAGCTCTAAAATAACATATAACATTGCTTGAAAATTCAACTATACAATACAAACTTGATTGCTAAAAAACTAGTGAACAATAAAACTAAAATGCATATCCATAGGTGCCATTAGTCTTTGTTCCCTTCAATAAGTCTAGTTAAGATCAAATGATCCGTGGAAGACGAACAGACCTGGTCGTCAACGCTGAGGGCGTTGACCGAGTCATGCATTAGTCGGCAGACCCGCATCAGAGAGTGCACGATGACTGGGTCACAGGTCGGCTCATGCTGCTCACGCACGTACGCTTCCATTATCTGCTTGCACACTTCCACCTATCATAACCAACATTTACACTTGGGCATTATACAGCGGTGTAATGCTACATGTTTATTCGGGGGGGGGGAGATGCCTCCCCTCTCCTTCCCTCCCCTCAATCCAGTGAAGAAGTATGCCCCCTTTAATCTAACACGTCTGGGGAGCACTATATTAGCTCCCCTAGCAAAGTCCGGGGTGGAGCCTGGCTGCCAACGTATTTTAGAGCATTTTTTCACCTATCTGCCAAGTTTTGTATTATATATATTTTTTTTAATTTTTAGATGTCCAAGGTGACTAGATTTTATTTCTTTGCAAACCTATTTGAGATAATACTACAGTATCACTATTCCCTGTGTCCTGAAGTTATTTGGAGAAATGGCATTCCCTTCCGATAATATTTGGGGAGACAGCATTCTCCCATGTTTCCCTTCAACTACTCCAAGTGCTGGTATTATATAACACACAGACTTCTTAATATTTTAAACGTCTATTGACAGAGGTCTGAGGTGTGCAATATATGCAGAGCATATAATGATGATGATGATGATATAGTAACCAACCATGTCATCACAGACTATAGCTCAGAGATCCAATTCCGTCTACTAACCACAGGTTACTTGAACGTTACTTAAACACTTTGAATCAAATTAAACACTACCAGCAGAGCTTCACTACCTTGATACATTAGAAAATGTTGGTACTTCCATGCTGAACATATATATTGCGGTGACTGCACTCAAGTACTTATCTACAAATGTATGGCGAATGCCAGAAATTTCAGCAAAAGTGTCACAGATATGGCTGGTCCAACTGTGACTACATCCAGACTGAGGCAAAGATAAAGGTAAAGGTAAAGGTTGTCTAACCACTATGCTACGCCACCAACTATATATCTAGAGCACTTCTTGCACTGTGTACTCTTTACACAAACCTGAGCATTACTTGTCATCTGTATCACTGCATATTATTCTAGTAAAATGTATACTCCATAAAATGACAAGAAAGAAACACGAGATGTGAAATAAAAACAACCTTGACGGATTCTTTCTGGAACATGTCAACAAACGGCATGAACTTGTTGTGTGCAAAGAGATCGGCAAAGTTGCTGGAACGTTTCAGAATGACCTTAGAGATGATGGACTGCAGCTGGGCATAATGGTCTTCATAGGTGCGATCAGGCAACATGTGCTGAAACAACATACGCATGCCAACCACGAGGCTTATATTTACCAAGCACAGTTGTGACCAACTACAGAAGCAACACTGTAGCAATTACCCAGACCTTTAGCGTCATTATTATTACTGCTATTATTAGGCGGAATCACTCTTGCAGTGCACGTGATTCAGCCTGTTCCTACACATTTCTCCATAATGCCATCTGTCTGTCTGTCACATTCATGCACCCTGGTTAAACCGTTTGATGGACTTCCATGCCATTTGGTAGGCAAACAAGTGAGGTCCAGATAGGGTCTCTGAAAACCCCAGGGAAATGGTAGATCTGGCCAAATACAGACTTGCCACAACGATTCCACCTTTTGCCAAATTACTTTAGTTCTTGTTACTTGTTACTAATCATAATATGCTTCCAGCTGTTACGAACCTGAGTAGTTTGGTGTGTAGAAAGTTACCTCAGAGTGAAAACACAAAGATAGTTTTAGATTGATGTTAAGCAATATATGCAGTGATAACAAATGGTAAAAGCCTATTATTGCTGTTGGGGTATACAACTGCAACTACAGTATATTACCAGTAACAAGAAACCCAGCTGTTGCTAGGGTGGGCCGACCATACCGTCTATATCCAAAGGCCAGCGTCCGAATTCCAGTTTCAGAAAGAAAGCGATTCCGCAGAGTGACTGCAGTCCCATACATGCTACAGTGAAACTGCTATATCGAACACTACAATAAATGCTAGAATACGACAGGGTAATTTAGTGCACTTAGGTGATGGCTGCAGGCAGAAACTTTGCATTCATAATTGCAGCCAAACTGCTGCAGACACAGACATGGTTACTATTGACAGCCTATAGGAACTTGTCATCTCCCTATCCAATGGTACCATTGCCAAACCCATATAATGTACGGTTTAGCCACAATACATGCATCACATAAAGACGACAGACAAATGACAGAGTGAGTAGGGTTTTACGTCCCGCCCGACACAGTATAGGTCATTTCGGGGATGGCCTTTGCAGGCAAAATTGCACATACACATAATAACAAAACAAAAAGTTTACCCTTTACAGAAGGTTTAACCTTTATGAAACACAAAACACAAAAAACGACCTAAACCTAAAATTGTAAGAACTGCCAATTATAATTGTGCATATGTAATGACAATGGCAGTACTAATAATCTTCCCTGTTATTCTCCAGACAGTCATCAATGCCATAATGCTGTCTATTGGAGGACAGGGGGCAGACAAATGATAGACAGACTGTACTCGAAGAATGACCAGAAGATTGGCCCAAAATACTGGCTCTGCTAATCCTGATCTCTCATCAACTGGATATTTCTGTGCAGCAACAGTTTCAGCACATGCTGAGTCAACCATAGTGAAATGATACACTCTGATGCATTCCTGTTAGGTAAGCCATCAAAAATGCAGCTAATATCTTAAATACCATAATAATTAATTACCTTAATAACGTCGCCCAGCACCGTGTTCAACTCGCAATGTCCAAAGCAGTTAAGAACAAAGTCAATCCAGCTGTCCACACATCCAATGTATTCACCGGCATTAGGCAGCTTCGTTATCACTTTCCACACCTATAATGTTCACAAAACAACATTTGCCAACAGCACCAGGAATCAGATCACTTCTCAATATCAGTGTTTACGTTAGTAGAATGGTCACTGTTCCAAAAAGTATAAAGCACCTCAAATTATCACATACTATGCTAAACACCAATGACACGACAAACTTAATTCAGAGGCAGCTCTATCTGCATGCTGGGACCCTGATCATGGCCTTTCATCTTTAAACCCAAAGATGAAGAAGAACAAGAAGAAAAATATTCCACACAGGCAGCTAGAACCATTGCATGGAAGCTCGTTGCTTTCTTGGAGCTTTGAGATGGCAGGAGTTTAACCAAATAAAGCTAGCATATAACTCAAGTCAGCTAAATAGCTAGCTCTATTTTAGCAACCAGCACCTTAAGCTGAGCAGGCCAGTATGCCAGCGATCTACTGTTATGCAGAACTCGCCATTTCTTCACTAGTGGTGACTATAACCATCGACAGTAATCATTTTGCCTACCCCAACTGAGTTGGCCTGAATGGCTAAGTCAAATATTAAGATGGTATACCCGTAAACAGTCACCCAACTCAGCACTAATCTGACTCAAAGGCAAGTAACTTCGTAACAAGTAAGCAAGTAACCTAATTACTACTACGAGTAATCTACTGCAAGTAGCAGTAGTCTGTTTGCGGTCTTTGTTATCGTTTCGACTGACCTCGTTTAGCAAGATGAGTTTCTCGTTGTCAGGGGGCTCAGCAGCAGCAACACAGTGACCGAGGCTACAGTAGAGCAGGTGCCGGGGAAACCCAACATCATCCATGTCGCGGATCCTACGAGACAATTCCACGGCACGTGATGCGATGAATGCGGGGCAGAACGATGCCATGACGGAGTTGAGCAGCAGAGCATTGCCGGTAGACATGTTGGCACAGCGCTGCAGAACAGCGTCAAGCAGCGACTCCCCAGCTTGGTGCGCCAGACAGCTCAGCACCCAGTCCAGCGCTGGAGCGTACAGCATCAGGTAGTGAGGAACAGTGGAATGCTGGACCGTCAGTGCTGTCTGCACAGGCACCGTGTCAACCTGCAAGTACGTTTCATTGCTTCAGTAATGCAAGAATACTATGCCGGATTTCACCACACGTAGAGATACACATTGCGGAAAACGAAATAAGCAGATATGCATAAAAACATAACAGCTCTAAAGCACAGCGAGGAATTCAGCGTGAGGATGAAACGTCACAGATAGCAAATAAAAGAAGTTTACCAATAATTAAGCAATCAGTACTGAATGAAAGCTGTATAACCTGGCCGGTGAAAGTGAGCAGCAGATCGTCGAAGCAAGGCATCAGGTGATCACGAATGGATGGAGCTACAAGCATGCCGACTCGACACAGGTAGCAGCGAGCGTAGGCAGCAACAAGGGGATCACCAACACCCCGCACCATCGCTGCCAGTCTTGTGAACGCCCGGTTGTACTCGTCTGTTGCGAGGAACGAGTAGCACTGCAGGATCGCTGTCTCCACATAGAACCTTGGAAGCAGCTCGCGAATGGAAGCTATCTTGAAGAACCAGTTGCGACATGTCTCCTTAGCGGATTCTGGCACCTAAATACAGTATACAGAAATATATGCTAATTATGGTAGACTACAGCACCATTTACAAACAGTAAAGCAACCAACTATGCCACATAACATTAGCAATAATAAAGGCATTTTAATGACTGAAGATGCAGAAATACCAAGTAACCAAAACAATACTGAATTTTGTAGTGCTGTTACGGTTATCGAAATCGGCACCGGAACCACAGTTTTTTTTAGCAATATTGAACCATTATCTAAACCATAGTTTTGTGCTCTCTATTGACAGTTTCGGTTTTTCGATTTCCAGGCGGTGCAGCTCTAGTGTCTTGATTGTGCCGTGAACGTTAAACAGCATGCCGCGGCGAGACAACCGTGGTGCAGTGACCCATCTCGCCTGCTTCTCTGGCTGTGGGCATTATCGCCCAGATCAAACTGAGATTGCCTAGTGTATGAGAGGGAGGGGAGGCTAAGAACAATTGAATAAAGCAGTGTGGGAAAGCAGTCGAGCGTCTGTGAGTTATTAATTAATGTCAGACAGTGAAGTGGCGATTGAGCGTTTTACAGCCGCAGAGGTACTGGTGATGCGGGGTGAGATGGCATGACTGTTACGTAATATTTATTGCAACAAGTTAATAGCTTAGGAAGAGCTGTAGCTGACAACAATAGAAATAAATAAATAGAAATAAATAAATGAATAAATAAATAAACAAGATTGCAGGTTATACATAGACTAGGCCTATAAAACACATACGACGATCGACGACGCGAGCGATAAATGAACTCCGATGTTTGCCAATGACAATTAATCAGACGCGTCAGACACAAGAGGGCTGATCAACCATTGCAGTGAGACAGGGCAAACTGAGAAATAAAAAACGTGATGCAAAATTTGCATTTTGTTTCGTACTTTACACTTAAACAGATTTTGCGCTTTCACATTTCACAGTTAGCACAGCTGCTGATGTCAGAACAGAGATGATAGATGTCGGTAAACGATGTCATGATAGCTGCACTGCAGCACCAGTGCATAGGGTATGTCCCACGATTGCCAACATTAGCCACACCGCTGCAAGTTTGCCTCATGCTACGTCACGTCAGTCAAATCGACTGACCATGGCAAACTGGCAAGCGTAAAACCTTAACAACAGTATCTGCAGCAATGCCTCCAGTCCATGCCCTTGAACTAATCATTAGCTGGCACCATGGATCTGTCTTGTCTGCTCTCTCTCCCTCCCCCTCTCCTCATCAGCAATGCGCCGTCGCCCAAGCACCCATGTAATTTGCAGTTTAGTGGTGGGCATGCGCGTTACCACTAGACGTCTGCAGCTGGTTTTGATGCTGATCAAAAACCAAAACCCAACCGAAACCGACCAACCTCGGCCAGTGTGAAACCGTAACAAAACTATAATTTTGTGCTTACAAATAATCCGCCACAAATACGCCGTGAAAACTCTTTCATTAACATCACATGGCTATTTCTAATCTATATGCCAGTAAAATGCTGATGACGGTGGCTAAATAACCTGATCTGGAGTTAATATTTCGGTGGAGTGCCTGGAACTCGCAGTCTTCGTGCAGGTGGTCAGCGAGGCCTTGTCAATGATTCGATCGTAAACGAGTCGCCCAAACGTATCGAGAACGTCGGTAATGAGGACAAACTTTGACGGATAGAACTGGATGACAGAGATGTCAGACAGCAGCTTGGCACACTGGATGACAATCTTGAGCGATTTGACTCTCTGGTCTTCCTGCCAGGCTTGTATCAGTGACGTGTTCAGCTCCTGTGCATTCGCAACACTCAAACTGCAGCAGTTAAATATTCGGACATATACTGCAAGCAAACATTGTAAAAACCAGTTTTCAGAACTAGCCGATTATCTCGACACAACCTCATTCATCGAATCATATGAAACGAGTGAATTTAACAACAGTACCACAATTACTGCTATTTTTAGCCGACTGCACTAATGGTCATGATTATGACATAATTTGTCATCTATCTGTCTGTAACGTTCTGTCTATGGCTAAATGCTACATCATAAGAGGCTGCTGGCAACGGGATAAGGCGATAGCAAGTTTCTAAAGGCTGTCACTGGCAACCACTATCTGCAGCGGTTTGGAAAATATTAGTGATGGCCCTCATACATAATAGTAGGAATGTTACTTTTACTGACAAGGGTACCAATCTAACTAGAAGTAGTATTAGTAGTAAAATGCAAACAAGAAATCTGAGCTAATGCTCATGAGACGCGAGAGCATATAGCAGTTCCTGTTCACAAATAATCTCGGTCTATCTCCATACATTTTGTCACAATTCACTCTTTTGCAGCCCAAAATCCAGGTCATCGATGTTGACATTTCTAAGAAACTCGTTGCCAATACTCGTTATGATAAGCAGCATGTCTGTGCCTATCTGCAACTATTTTCACGCTAGACAAGCCAACAATGGATAAATAACCACTTTTTAGAAGGGTACCACTCTTTGATATTCGCTTACGCAACCCTGCTTGAACCTTATTAATTATTATTAATATCTATTATTAATATTGATGGTCATCCTTACAACACTCTCACACTACCGTGTGAGCATGTAATGTAACCATCATAGTACTAGTCTGTCTGTGTGTCCGTCTGTCTCTCTGCTCTGTATGGGTTCATATATCTGAAATAAAACAGCATAGCAGACCAAAACTGGTGCAAACATTTACCAGGAAAGGTGTAACAAGTATGACAGTTTTCAGTATGGGCACAGTGTTCAAACCTTAAACTCTGGTTGTGGAGTGATATATGTTGCTAGCATATGTGATGACTGACATTACAGCAGTAGAAAGCCCGCCTGACCTCAATGCGATGGATGTATTCCTGCTGAGACAGGTTCAGTGTCTCCTGCAGTGAACCTTCTTCCAAGTCATCCAACTGTTCCAGACGGTTCTTCACCTTCTCTGACACAGTGCCAGCAGACACATCCTTCCTGTCCACCGACTGTGCCATGACCGTAACAATAGACAACTTCTCAGTGGTTGTATACTTGCTCAGGATGCCAGTCCGTTTTGCCAACCATGGCTCAAAGCTGTCAGAGCTCGATGTTTTGGTTGGCTGTGAGAAAGATTTATCATGTGCTTCGGCTGCAAATACTGACAATGGATCTTTTCCTTCGAATGCCTCACTGAGTGGATCAACGAAAGCTGGACGCTGAATGGAAGACTTCTGATCTGATTTCTTCAGCAACGTTTCGGACACCACGACCGTTACTTCCCGCAGTGGGTGGTCCGACACTGACTCAAACTGCAGTTTATTCTGTCGCTTCTCACGGTTGTAATTTCTTGGCCGTGGATGCCACTCCATGCCAGCAGCATCAGACATAATGTTACCTGCAGCAAACATTTTTTTAAGAGTAACAAATGCATGCATTTTGATCATTGTTCAAAGACAAAATGCCTGCAGAAATAAACCGACCAGCATCTATCTGTGAGGCGCTATCACAAAACTTCCCCACCCGAATCCTATAGCTAGCCCTAACCCCAAGCATAACCCTAGCCCTATCTCTATCATATATCTAAACTATATCGTATATCTGAACTAGTCTTAACTCTGCTTCTAAGCAAGCCTATATCGCTATATTTTAAATTTCGTAGCGTGGAACTTCTGCAATAGCGCCTGGGGGTCGTCTAGATTGCATCACGAATCCTTGATCATTTTACAGAATTCTTCAGTTACCGGTAGCCAAGAAGAAGCAAAATGAAAAACTATCTTTCTATGCTATGAGTAGACAAAGAACTTCGTCCTAAATATTAGCCTAGAGCTGACGGACAACTTAGAACTGAGGCTATTGCTAGGGACCA
>Ga0209671_1004847_pt1 | contig 13467 bp, 11 predicted proteins | sample WorMetHERISLAND2_2_FD_187401 | JGI IMG/M metagenome (GOLD analysis project Ga0209671, IMG submission 187401) | Marine gutless worms symbiont microbial communities from Max Planck institute for Marine Microbiology, Germany - Olavius geniculatus... | ecosystem: Host-associated > Annelida >... | reverse complement strand
TTTTTGCACTCCCAAATTTTAAGGGGGCGGTCCCTAAAAGTTGTACCCGCGTTATCACCCCCATCTAGCAGCACGTCACGTGGCAAAGTCTCATGAAGCTACTCCCTTTGGCTCCAAAGATCTTTCGTCTAATACGCTACATTTTAAGTCAATCTTTGACCCCCCTTTGAAAAAAGTTGTAAGGGGGGCCCCCGTCCCAGGTGTGGGGTGCGCTAGTAAGAGTTGGTCATTCTCTAGCGCATGTAAAAATTTGGGGGCACAGCACCCCCTAGGGGCCGAAATATGGTCTTCCGAAAAATGCGCTTTAGGGGGACATGATTTCACATCTAAATCTCCAAGGTCACTGGACCAAACTTCACCGGACTTGTTTCGCCTAACGCAGGAGGAATTGCGGTAGACAGAATAAAAATCCGATTTTGAAAATCTGCATCTGTTTCGGAGATATTCGTTGCCGAACTTCGAAGTCGTCCGAAATCGGGCTAAATTTTGCATGTTTTTGGCCCCTGAAATTTTTTTGGGGTGCGCCCCCCAAAATTTTGGACCGGCGTTATAAAATAGGGCCTATTACTGACCATCGTGCAAAATTTCATGTTGGTCGGTCCACGCATCTCGTAGATCTCGCGTTGACAAAATAAATAAAAAACATCTGGGCTAAAACATAAGTCCTTCCAAAAACTATCGTTTTCGGGTGGACTAATGAAACGTGCATTAAAATGAACAAAAGGTATTTTTAAAAACATCGGTTCCCTAATGTTAAGGACTGCAACTTGGAGAAAAATTATCAGATATTAATGGCTTATGGTAAGAATATTTGTGACACAAATGCAAGCACATAGATGCATATCTAGACAGACAGCGACATGCACAGAGAGATACAAACTGACAAACAGATATAAAGACATTAGATTATCCACCTTGTTATTTTGCATAAATAATAATGACTCTGTCCACATGCGACCATAGCAAGCACGCACAGACATATAGAGAGACAGAAAGACAAACAGATATATACTGTGAAGCATAAAAAAACACACCCAAATTTTTTTCATCATAACTTGAAGAAAAGTCATCCAGTTTTAATAAGTTTTGATACAAATATTCCTGATACAGCTGGCCATCAAATGACTGTTTAGTTTCCCATCTCACCCACTGTCCATTTCTGCACTACCTGGGGAAGAAAACGAACAAAATATTGCATTTTTAACCACTATGGTATTGCTTAATCAAAACAACACACAAAACACACATTTTGTCCATATTTTCGTCGTTTTAGGTAATAGTTTATCTAATTGTCTATTGTTTAACTGCCTACAAAAATGTTTGAAATGTTGGCCCACAAACATGGGTTCGGCTCGGAGACACTTTCTCCATTTGTTGATAGCAGCGTCGATAACATTCTGCTCCAGACCAATCCAGACTTCACCAGTTGCTTATTGAATTCATCAACATTCCTAAATGTTAGGCCTATTTAATAGACGTGCTGCTGCACAACAGTCAAACCTTGTAATTGGGTGTTGGTGGCAACATATACGAAAAGATGAATTTTATAAAGATTTTTGTTGATTTTAATGCATATTTTGTCTGTTCTGTTTTTCCCAGGTAGTGCAGAAGCAGATGTTGGGTGAGGTGGGAAACTGAACGGCTATTTGATGGCCATATGTTTCATGAATATGTGTACGAAAAATTATTAAAATTGGATAACCCTTCTTCAAGTTATGGTAAAAAAAATTTGGCGTGTTTTTTATGCCTCACAGTGTAGATAGTGATTGCAATCCTGGGATTGATTTCTCAATCAATCACTCAAAAAGTACTATTTAAGTAAACTTTTGTAATCCAGAAATCCCGGGATTTGAATGCCACCAATCCTAAGATTCACGTTGACCAAAATGGCTGGGATCCTGGAATTCGAGATTTTAATCACCAGATACAGAGACAGACAGACTACTGCTCACCAGACTAGTCATCACTGAGAGTCTATCATGAGTCGTCATGTTGCGTAGATGTCCATGTGAGACCGTAGCAAGCACTGCGCCTGTGCCGCTGCCATTCATACACGATGAGTAGGATGGCATTGTGTTGCTGCTGCTGCTAGCACTAACGATGCCCGTGTTATTAGTGGTACTAGTGACTGATGAATGGTAATGCTCAAGGCACAGAAAGTCTTCCACAAGCAGCGGAAGTCTGTGCAGCAGCAACACCGGGATTACTGTTATACACGCCAGCACAGGGTCACAGAATATGTACGACACCCTACAAACACACAGAGACAGATACAGAGACAGACACCGAGAATGAGAAGCAGACACCATATCATATCATCATGTATAGTGCACTGTGAATAATATGACAGACTAATGACACTACAGTACACTATGCAGCCATCCACTGCCTGCATGAACGAACAATACTGGACCTGTGATTTGTAGCTAACAGACATACCACCACCCCAATCAGCCACACTAGTCCTTCACCACATAGCCCGTAAGCTACTACTCATTTCCCATCCTGCTCAGCATAGGAGGCTGAGTTGGCCTGAGCACACAGTAGGTTAGCAAATGGCTCAAGGTTGCTTGCAAACATTTTTTCCAGCAGTGAGAATCAAACCATAACCTGAAAGTTGCGAGTCAACACCAACCACTAGGCCACTTGCACCTACACAGGCAGGTAGGTGTGAACAACTTGCCCAGAGTTGTTATTTGGTAGGTTGTATTGCACCAGTTGGGAGTTTAACCAGCAACCTCTTGGTCACGTATGCAATGCCCTAACCGCTGATCCACCAAGCCACCAGTACAAAGTACCTGAGCAGACTGGCGCCGTGATTGCCGGACGTAGTGCTGTAAATCGACGTGACCAGCGGCAACAGAAGCATCGTGGCAGAGGCAAAGATGTAGAACGCGATGACATTGGTTACACTGAAGAACTGAGACATAAACATCAGCAAAACGGACCACACAACCATGTACCACATGCAGCGAAACTTGGCATCCGAACTGGTCAACATCTTTGCTGCTCCTGTGACATCAGCAATTCAGCATTAGCGTTAGACTGTAACTTGCTAGCCAGTTTGCAAGCTAGCCAATACCCGCCAATTTCTCACTTCACAAGTACCCAATATTACTGAATTGCTTGGGATGCAAATTTTGGGGGTCAGGTGCTCAATTTTGAGAGAATAGATGACTGTAGGGGGTCGGCGATAGTACTATTCCATATAGGTTGTCAATAGTAACCATGTTGCTGTTTCTAATTGTAACCCTAATCCTAATCTTAACCCTAATGCTAACCCCCTAACCCTGACGCAACATCCATACATACACTTTTTACCAGGGCACAAAAACGACAGGCCTAATAACCGCTTGACGAACGCCTACCTTTATTCAACGGGGGCGAATCGTCCAAGGTGAGGGGCGAATCACCCAGGGGGCGAACAAGCCAGGAGGCGAACCGGCAAATTGGCAAAAAGCCATAATTCAACGTACATCAACTTACCAAACTTTTCGCTCTATGACCTGTAATTGTGCAAATATTCTCAGTAACTAAGCAGCAGATACGACATCGTTTTGTTGTCTAGTTACGAAGTTAGTATGCTATACAGGTTGGCATACCATTCATTATTCGCTAAAAAGGCGAAATAACAATAAATAATAAACAGTGCTATTTACGACTTTACTACAGCGAGGGCCAGTAGCCACCTGCTAAACTAGGCCACTAGCTTGTTTACCGGCCAGTGGCCACGGGCTGTGGCTACCATTTGGTGGCTACGGTGTTTTTGGGTTGCCGGTTTTTTCGGCTAGAAAACGCTAGGTCAATATATTTCACCGCCAAACGAGGCCAAAATATTACAATTTTCTAATCATTTGTTCTGCGTGTTTTGTTAGATTTTAGATACCGTATAGTTTTCCACAACTTTGAATCAAAAATGAAAAGTTTTTGCCAATCGGTAAATATGTCAAATATTAATAAATATAAGCAGTTATTAACTAAACAAAATTAACTGTTATTTAACGAAATAACAAAATAAATTAATAAATATTTATTTAATAGATATCTCAAACTATAGGCTACTTATGCCATCTGCTAAGTCGCGTATTGTTTTATATACCGGTAGGTCTTTTTGTGCCATCGCGACAAAGTTGGACAAACACAGTCATTTACCGTTGCACAGAATGAAACCAAATTTTTTGTATGTTAAAAACGTTTTGAGTCAATTTAATGCCATTCTGTGTGACACTGCCCACCTGAAAAATTTAATGGTAAATTTTAAAAAAGCACAAAACTGTCAAATTGTCAAGCAATTATCATAATGTGGCAGTATCTTCATAAGTTCCAAAATAATACGAGTTATTAAGCATTATGAAATGCCGATTAGTAACGCTGCGCAGAAAACTTTTCTCGTGAATATGCACGATATGCTAATACAAGCGGACAACGCAAAAGGGGCGGAGCAAGAGGTTTGTTTATCGTATAGAACTTTGACCGATTAAGCCCAAATTCCATTACGCCGACTTTCGCCGTAATGGAATTTTGGTTTTAACACGTTTATTCGTCATAAAGAGAAAAACTGACAGAAAGAAAAGACAGATATGTACAGGTAAAAAACACCGTTTTATTAATGCAACCATCATGATAAGCCCTGCCTATTACGGGTCTTGCTCGTCCGTCGACTCAGCATGGTCTGTACTCTGTAGCTCCCACCCTAAAATTAGGCTGTCGGAAAATACCGGTAAAGAAAGTTGTCCGAAAGTAATTTTGTTCGAAAATTTTCGTCTAAAAATGCAAAATCTGGAGCTTAAAAACACATTTTGCGAATATTTAGAGACAAAATTGGATTTTGAGCACATACAATCTGTCAATATTGATCTGTATGCACTGCAGCTGTCTGTGTCTTTCGTAAATAACGTCGGACTCGGGAATTTGAATTGTGTCACTCTGCGTGCGGACTGCGGACTCGTCAGTCCGCAGGATTTTTTGCGGACGCGCACGGACGTGGATCCAATATTTCTTTCTTGTTGCGGACGCGGACTGACAGCGGAATTTGGTCATAATCTGCAGACTGACGCATACTCAAAAATTTCAGGATCCGCACATCTCTGGTCCACACGGCATGGCTGAAGCCATATCTGTGGCTGAAGCTCTTGTAGAGTGGCGGCAAATACTGTATAAGCGGGCTCTCGTCACTCGAAAGAGCCTGAGAGCCAGAATCACTGTGCCAGCCCAGAACTGCAGGATGGCGCTCGCAATGTCGCAGCCAATCTATTGATTACTTTATTCTGCGCCGCACTGTCGCGTCGCTAAGCAACGCCGGTTGTTTACAAGCACCCGCGGGGGCGTGGTTCGCTGTCATAATATGGCGTCTTCATTCGTTGCTTGTGAAGAGCGAAATGTAGGCCAACGCGCATGCTTTAGCATTTACTTCGCCAACTAAATAGATGCGCAGTAGTACGGTAAGTAACCACAGTATATTTAATTGACTTAATTTCATGTTGAACTGTCCGCTGTCACCGTCGGCTAGGGGTGTCCTAGCCTAGTTATAAGCTGCATTCATATCTGAAATCTGAGCCGTGTATAACAAGGCTAGGGGTGTCCATCCCCTCTCTCTTTCTTTTCTTTCATTCTGTCTGTTCCCCTTGAAAGTAGGGTCTCTTGAATCTATGAGGTCTGAGGGAGCGCTATAAGCTCCCCCTGTGGGGTTTGGGGCGGAGCTCCAGCCGAAATTGAATTTGGTGCATTTTAGCGTTAAATAAGACATTTGGTGGGAACAATTTTGCTTATTTTGCGAAGAATTAACTGACCAAATTCAGTGCAGTTTAAGCAATAAAAGCAAAAAAAGCCTGGTGGCACCACAAATTTAAAAATGGGGTCTACAAGTAATTTTTACTTTCAACTCCACCCATGTGCTACATTCAGTGGCTTCTATCCCTGTGCCTGGTGCCACTGGGCATGCGTCAGTCTGCAGTCCGCAGCTTGCGCCCAGTGGAACATAAGGGGGAAGTTTTGATAAGGTTGTAGATCAAAACTTTTCCTCTATTTTTACTTTTGCCCTATTTTTCACTGAACAAACTACATCCTTAACAAAACTTTCCCCTTTTTACTTCCCACCTGTTTTGCACTGAGCAATCTACACCCTTAACAAAACTTCCCCCTTCCCCTATTTTTTATTTCCCTTTATTTTTCAATCTGCAACTATAAGAAAAATCCCCCTATTTTTTATTTTTCCCCTATTTTTTACTGGGCAAACTACACTTTTAACAAAACTTTCTTCCTAGAGGGGAAAGAAGCCCAAAATGGAGGGGAAAACTTGAGTAAGAAGTTAGGGGAAGCCTCAGTTCAAAACTGGGGAAAGTTGCGCTCGATTTTGATTCCAAATTTGGGGGGATAGAAGCCACTGGCTGCGTTAAGCCTATGTTGTGAAGCAACAACCGTGTGTGTGACAAGTAGATCGGCTGCCAGTATTTTTTCCTGGATTTTGCTGCTTTCTCAGAGTAAACTGGTAGTCTGCCAATATGAGGTCCCATTGTAACTGAATGATTGTTCATCGGACTGTGTGCTTATAGGCTAATTATCTCTTCTGTCAAACACTGTTGCCAAACATAGCTAAATTGTGCTTGTTGTTTTGCTGAAAAGCGCTTCATTTTTTGTGGATGGTGCAAAATACAAAGTTAATAAAAAGTCTAGTAGTGCTGAATTTGTTAAATGAGCACATAGCAATTTCCAGTTAAACACGTTTTGTCAAAAAAACTAAATTACAATGTTACCATAATCTGTTTGTTTTCTTCTATGATTATATAATTAGGCCCATGCTTTTAAATGTCTTAAATAATGTTGGAAGATTAGAAGTTGACACCGAGTCAATTTATGGGTTGTGCCAGCATTCAAGTTTTTTTATTCTTTTTTGCATCAAATGTTGGGGTCTGTCTCTAAAAGATTCAAGTTCAACACTAACAGTACTGGTACTATTTTTTATTGTCATTTAGCTGACTTACTTTTTCTGGGTGATTTCAGGTTTGGGTGCTTGTTTGTGAGAAAGAATTTTTAAGTTGCTGCCAGCTGACTTCAATTGAGTGAATATTGGTTGCATTTACTAGAAAATAAGTAAGTAGGTAAGTGATAAGTAATAAAATATCATAACTGAACAAAATGTTGTTAACAGCTATTTAAACTGAAAACTGAAATCAATTTTTCGTTCAAATCATTTCATGCTGAAATGATTTGAACGAAAAATTGACTTAGTAGAACTCTCATGCACTGCTGTGGCTACTGTCACACATAGAATGCTTTCATTTCCAATGAGACAGAAGCCAGCTGTGATGTGAAGATTATTTATAACAGCACGCTTTTTTATTTGAAGAAATGTCGAAAAGTGTTCAAGGAAACCGAACGTACAGACGAGGACCGGCGAACACGGCTCGTAGTACGACAAGCGTTGATACAAACGTACTTCTTCGGCGAGCGGATGACGTTGGTCTGGACACAGCCAGATCGGCAGCCAGTGTTGACACCGAAGTGCTGTTGGGTGATCTGGCTAGTGCCAGAGATGTGGAGGAACCACGGCATTTGGGCGGCGGCACGGACGGCGAATCATTGAACGTGATCGATGCCAAGTCTCCACACTTACCGTCATCATCACTGGTGTCTGACGAACCAGTAAATTTCATCGGCACTCGGTCGTCAGTTGTGCAAGAAGCACCGCTGGATTCACCTTATGTACAGTCAACTTCTTTACCACTGTCTAGCAACGCTGGAACTGTGGTTTCAAACTCCTGGTTTGCCAGTTCTAAATGGCTGACGTCACCATTGTCTGCGGTTAGAGAAACGCCGTTAAATGCCACCAGTACTTGGTCTTCAAGTGTACCAGAAAAGCCGCTAAACTCTATCTATGTTCAGTCAACTTCTTTGCCAACTTCAAGCTTCGGAGCAGAAGATCTTTTGGTTTCTACCACTAACGGACACCTGACGTCACCACTGACTTTCCAGTCGTTGCCTCCAACGTCGCTATTAAGTACTGATACACACGTGAATTACTTAGCCCCTGCGCAACCAGCGTCTTTGCCATCTTCACTGGGTCAGAGTTTTGTGCCAGAAGAGCATGGGTCAAACCCGGCAGTGGAGAGTACGGGACGGTTTCACGTGGGCGTTGATCGTTCTCTGGTAACCGCTCGGTCCGTTGCCAGCGCCGAGTGTGCCCCAGTTGACTACGATAACGATCATGACGATGATGATGCAGTTCGATTTCGTGAGGTTGATCATCGTGGTTTTTCGGGTTTTGAGACTTCCGTGTCCGCCGAACGTTCTATGTTTGAAACGCGTTCTTCAGTTGACTGTCCATCACTGTGCCACCCAGGTTCTTCTGGTTTTGAGACGCCAGTGTTAGACCACGAGAGCGATGATACATTCTGCTCGGTAACTGGTCGAAGTGATGTAAGCCTGGATGCTGCCATGTTGCTAAGAGATTCCACTTTTAGTCCGTCGGCTGCGGCAGACGACTTTCACTTACCAGACTCTGGAACTACATCAAGGACCGCTGCCAGTGTAGATACAAACGTACTGCTGCAAACGACGGAGGACGTCGTCATGGCAATGGAAGCTGCAAGAACCAATCAGCGCGACCTGATCTCGTCACGTGACCCTTCCCCTCTCTTCGACACAAGCCTATCCCACTTTCGCCACCACGAAGAAATCGACATGAACCCTTTAATAACCCAAGACGTCGCCGTGCTGGGTGCAGATCACCAAACCGAAACCGATGACGAGGGAAAAACTCGCGAGTTAGGGCTACCGTCGCGTGGTTCGGTGCCTGCAAAGCCGCCATCGGCCGCTGCAGGAAAATCCCAGATGAATTCGACCGTGAACTATGGCCGACGTGGCGCAAAGCAGGCCTGGGGAAATCTGTCAAACTGCGATATTTCTGAAGGTGTCAGCCGTTACAGAACGAAGGCGTACGGCGGCCACAAGACGTTGCAAAAGACGTTCCCATGCTCACAGCAACGAGGAGGAGGAAGAACGGTGGATTTCAGTGACGTCGGTTCGATGGAGTCCGCCAATGCATCGCTTACCGCAGAACTCGGCCACTCGCAAGGAGATCGATCACATCATAGGGTAATTCAATGTTTTTTTTTATCCTGGGATGCGTTCGAGACCAGATTGTTTAAAAGGCCAAGGTCAAGACCAAGGCCCAGGTCACTGGTTTTTGAGGCGAAAGCCAAGACCAGACAAGTGGCCTTCGTTGCCAAAGCCAACGCCACCAAGTAAGTAAGTAAGGAAGGAAAATAAGTGTGGTAATTATATACTGCGCAATGCGCATCAAAAGCTGACTTAATTATTCTTATTCAAACTATCTGCTATGGAAATAGGCTAACGACAAATGAAACTAGAATAAAAAACTGAAAAGAAAAACATAAGGTAGTCTAAGAACAGTTTTTCCGTCTAGGATGGGGGGCTATTTGATCTGGATATTCGTGAAATCAGTCACGTGCATTAACAGTGCAATGAGGTGTCAGATGTCTACAGAGGGTAGGATTTGAAAAAGAGATAAGTGCTGAGGTTAAAAAAAGAATGATGGGGTGATAGTGATTCTGGTGAGGTGAGACGATCGTGGGAAGTGATTAAAAGAGTTTATCAAGAGGCGGTTAACAAAGTGAGTGAGGAAGTTGCAGTTAGCACAGGCAGTTATAATTGATTGATTGATTGATTGATTCATTACGTGTGGCGGCAGGTGCGAGCTGGCTCTGGTATTCGGATATACGGCGGTGCAGGCCAGGAGTCGGACCGGTCCCAAGCGTCTTCTTCAGCGCTCAGTCTGGGCGCACAGATCGTAGCACGCAGTCGTCACAATCAGCCGCCCAAGCCGACGTCCGACGCCGCCCAGGTTATTACTGTCCGCGGTATTGCGACGACCGTAGGCGTAGCCTGGAGTCTTTGGAGTTGGGAAGGACGGTTTGAGACCCGAAGGGGCGTAAATCAAGGCCGATGGCCAAGAGCGGGGTTGGATTCTTGAGAAGGGGACAGCGAGCCCTCTCCCCACCAGCTAACGGGTCTAGGGGATAGCTGTAAGCTCTCCACCAGTGGGATCCGTGGCGGAGCCTCGGCCGCAAAAGCTTTTCTTGGCCATGGCAAAGTTCTGAACTGAACATGTTAATTTTATTGCACAAATTTGCATTTACAACTGAAATTGAGGGGAGGGACGGGCGACTGGCGCCCTTTCTTGGCTACGCCACTGGCGATGACAGTATTGTTTTTAGCATCGTCGCTAATTGTGTTTGCTCTTTTTTCTGTTAACGCAATAACTTGTAACCGCTGCACTTAGCTTAGAGAAATTTTGCACGAACGTGTATTTCGACAACCGCAAGAACCTTATTGAGATTTCAAGGTCAAAATCAAAATGACAGACCGCATTTTCTGACGCTTTACCGTTGCGAGTTTTTTCTCTTTATTTCTTTGTGAACACGATAAAACAGATAACTCATCAACGGCTGCATTCAGATTAGGTCGATGAAATTTTGCATGAACACCATTGATTTTGAAGGTCATCGGTCAAAGGTCAAGGTTACATGGATCTTTGTGCGCTTTTTTGTCTGCGTGATACCTGCGGAGTGCGGACAGTACTTAGCCTCAAGCGAGGGCTTTACTACTTGTCTTATTTTATGGGATGTTATTCAGAATCTAGTGCAACGAGTTAGTTAGGCCTTAGCTGTTGTATATTGGCATGAATATGTTGTGAAATAATGTCAGAACGAGCCGCGGTGGAGGTCGGCAACGTCTGCGGGCGGCCGCACGAACAATTTGCGTCAGCTACAACGGCAACAACAAAGACAACAACGTCAACAAGAACAACAACAGTATTATGAGCGTGAACTCAGCCCCTCCGCGGGACTGGTTCTGGAAGGACACCGCGTGCCCTTCAGACCTGCGACGGCAACCGGTTCAACCGTCGACAGTCGACAGCACCATAGTTCGACAATTTGCATTCTACGAATTTTGGGAATTTTTCGAGAAAAAAAATCTGCGATTTTTATAGTAATTTTAGAACGCGTAACAAATTTTATTATATTTACACTTTTGAATTTTAGAACATTTTTACAAGATGCAAATCAAAACTTCGCTGATTTTCTTTCATTCAGAGGGAACTTTATCGGCAGTCAAAGTAGGCGTAAGTCTACTGTCCCAAGTTCACGCAAATGCAATATAGACATCAGTCAGTAGCTACACTCGCTACTCTCAATGTTGGAAGTCGAACTGGCTATAGCCAGTTGTAGGCTAAGTATCATAATAGTCACGCTCTAGTCGCAGAGTGACCAAACTAATTTTTGAGCAATTTTTGGAATTTTATCAAGTGTGCATGAGTGAGTGAGTAGTTTCTTAACGGCGCATCAGCACAAAATAGGCCAACGAATTTTAAAACCGAAAATCGCGAATTTTCGAACTATGGTTGACCTTTATCAAATTATCAGTGGCTGCAAGACGGACGGCTGGCAATCCGTCTGGACCGTCCACAGTGGGCGGCCACGCTTCGAGGAAGACTGAAAATGGTAGACCAAGGACGGCTGCACCAGCTGGCGGAAGTAAACAACACCAGACGAACGGCTGGATGACAGATGATATGACGTCACTTAATGACAGCCAGTCTACGTCAGCAACGCTCAACTCACAGGTCGCTAGCAAACGGCGTACGTCGTGGCATGTATGAGGAGGAGGCAGCGGGGATTTGCCCTTTTCCGTTCCCCCTCCCCGCTAAATTTTCGGCTCTCGGAACATTTTTTGTTGTAAGAAAACTTACCCAAAAATGCAAAAATTTGGGCTGAAAACACAGTTTGGGGGCAATTTAGAGACTATATTGAAAGTTTGAGCACCCATAATCTTCTCTGCAGGTTGAAATTTGCAGTACCTGTCGGAAAATTGCAACAACTTCTTGTCCCGTTTACTTTCTTAACCGACGACACCGCTGTCTTCGTCTCTCTTTTTTTGTTATCTCCGCCAAGTGAACTTAGTGAATGGTGAAGATGAAGTTTTCACTTTTGTCTGTCTGTGTGTCTGTCTGTCTGTGCGCAGCGTCGTGACGTCATAACAGCAATGACGTCATTGCGTCACCAACATATCGTGTATTGTCCGGACGTCATCAATAGCAACGCGTGCTGCTAGAGCGCTATGATTGTAGCAGCTGTTGACGTTATGAAAAAAAGAACTGTAGTTCGTTATGTTAACTAACAAATTCGCAACAAATTAGGCTACTATTTTTTCTAAATTACTTGCACGAGATGCACTCTCGCGGGGATTTCGGTTTTTTTTGTGTTTATTTTAATTTTTGTATCTTTCGTTTTTTTCTTAGGCCACAGTTTGATTAATGCCTGCATGCGCAGGCCCTGCGGAATACGTAGAGGCGTCTACTCCATTGACAGGTGGAGGCAAATGTCTCCTGAAAAAAGTTGGGAAGGGGAATAAAAAATCGAAAATTTAAGAAAATATATTTGTGGCAAATTGCCTAGAAATGCATGGCACAAAATAGTGATGATTCGATATATAAAAAATATCGATATATCGTTTTCAATATCGATATATCGTATCGTATTGTATCGTCGAAAAAATATCGAATTTTTTGATATATCGTGATACTTTTTAAATATTCCGATATTTTTTATATATCGCAATATTTTATCTAACGTTTATATTTTTTCAATACTTGTAGCCTAAGGTCAGTAATTTCGTATAGTGAATAGCGGAACATCGAATAAATAGGCCTAATTAATTGCTGACAATTGTTCGGTACACAGTGACTTTAGTGTCATGACGTACATGTAATTGTTAATGTTTACAACTGTAATTGTCAGTTTCTGAGTTTTGACGCGCTGCAGCTATGTTGTAGAGCGACTGTGGCACGGGTTGTCGAAGTTGTTGTGTGTCTGTCCATCTGTGGGTCACGGATGTATTGTGGCTAAACGGTACGAGATAGGGCATAGGTTGCTATTGATCACTAATAGGAAGTCATCGACATTGAATGATTCAAAGGTCAGTACTGCAACTGTAGGCCTAACTGTATAAGCGGTAGCGCGTCTTTTCTAGCGACAGCTCGGCTTCTTGTTAGTTGCTGCATTACCAAAATAACGACAATATGCGAAAAAAGCGACAAATTAAACAAAGCAAACTAGCAATATAATGTCGTAATTCAACGAAATTTACGACAGTTTTTAGTTAATTATGTTTACTGACACATTTTACATGTTTTTAGTACTACGTAAAGCATATTACCTTGCTCAGTGTTCACGTTTCGATCCTTTGCTTGCATAAGATTTACTTACTTATTATTTAAAAAAGATATCTATATTGATATCGATATCGCGATATTTTGTAAAATATCATATCGATATCGAATCAAAATTGAAATCCTGATATAGAATCATCACTAGCACAAAATGCGACATTTCTGCGTACTACAGCTCCAATTTTTTTTTCTGCTCGCTTCGCTCGCAGATTATCTGT
>Ga0209671_1004845_pt1 | contig 13468 bp, 10 predicted proteins | sample WorMetHERISLAND2_2_FD_187401 | JGI IMG/M metagenome (GOLD analysis project Ga0209671, IMG submission 187401) | Marine gutless worms symbiont microbial communities from Max Planck institute for Marine Microbiology, Germany - Olavius geniculatus... | ecosystem: Host-associated > Annelida >... | reverse complement strand
CCCTTCACCTTTACCCCTTCCCTTCCCCGCCATCCCTTTAGGCGTAGAACCCCTAAAATCCAGCCGGGGAATCTGGGGGCGTTGTGAGCTCCTCAACGGGGTCTGGTGCGGAACCCCAGCCGAAGTCGAATTTAATTGGCGCATTATAACTTTAACATTATGAGATATGGTGGCAACAATTTTAACTATTTTCCTGAGAATCAATTGACCAAATTCAGTGCAGTTTAAACGTGTGCTTATGTCTTGTCTGGGGTATTTGGGGAATTACCCCCTATCTATGCCACTGGTTTAACCCTAGGCTACAGTGCACCACTAAAATGCCGAATTCCTTTTACTCAAAGGCCTATTAAACCTATATGTATTCTGACAAATTATAGACCGCAGATCATGCAAATTGTGTCAGTTAAATATTGTTTGTAATATAGAAATTACCGCGAGAGTAGAATTTCAGAAGCGTTCAAAGTCGGCACATTCACTGAATGCGACGTCGCATAGGTTGCTAACACAGACCGTTTACAAGCTGTCACATCGCTGTCATGGCAACGTAAACAGGTGCGCCGTAAGCCACGCCCATGTGTCACATTGATTGGTGAATGGTGACGTCCAGCACTCCAGACTGAGCTATATTTGGTTGACGTCGCTCTCCTAGCTGAAGCTGAGTATTAGCAATAGTAAACAGAGAAAATCGGAGCATAGAATGACGAATGTGCTGTAAGGATATATTTTCAAGTGACGTAAAACAGTTAGCATTACATGGTTCCTACTAGCCTACTCTGCAAAATTCATTTTCTCTGACTTTCCAGGACAAAGCGAATCGTTTTCCCTGACTAATTTGTTCACGCAAAATACCAATGTTGACTTTCAATCGCTTGCAATCGCAGTAGAAACAAGGGCGAAAGAACAAATTCAAAAGTAGACATACAAATAATCTGCAAGCGAAGCGAGCAAAATTTTTTTTACTGTTGTACGCCGTCTGCGTACTTCAGTTCAAAATTTTTTTCTACATCTTTGTTAACTTTTGCACCCTCGTACTTTGATTTTCCATGACTTTCCCTGACCCTCTGATTATTCCCCAACTTCCCCTGACCGTAGGAACCATGCATTAGGAATATTATTTTCACTTACTAAAATGGCTTACTACAAACATACTTTGCATGTAGTTTCAGCATAGTATTTTATTTAAAAGCCTGCAATTCTTAACTATCTGTACTGATGACATTATATCTACACCATAATAATTTAAGGAACTTTAACAAGTGACAACTTTTTGTCCAAATAACTTAGTTTCTCAAGTACAATTTCAGCTCATTCCACCCATAGATTAAACTGCATTAAAAGCTGATGTTGGTACTGAATCAAGTGACATTCCCCTATTTCCTGACATATCCAAACTGCAAAAAGGCAACATAAATTGAATGGACCTAAGGGTTGGATGATTGACATTCATTACCACTTCCAGCATAGACTGGTATCATCAAGCTCAGACAGCAAGAGAATGCTAAAGATGGGACTAATAAGAACAGCAACACGTAGAACAAACCAGAAATCAAAGGATATCTCACGGACTCAGTAATCTGTGTGCAAGGAAAATCTCCTCAACTTGTTGGAAGTTTACGTCACTGTTTCTCCAGCCAGTCACTTGCCCGATAATTCCGAACATATATACAATAACGAACAAGGACCAAACCAAAGTAATCTGACAAAATGTGGAATCGATCATTCGTATCTACCAAGTGGCAGCACGGTGTTAATGACTGACAGTGTACAACAATTTGCAGTTGCATGTTTTGGCTGGGGGTTCGGCCCCAAAATCTCACCTTGCCTGAAGATCAGGGTCCCCATCTAACACAATGTAGCCTATCATTGGACCGTACAAGTGTACCTGCCAAATAACATCTAAATCCATCGAATGATTTAAGCAGAAATCAAAATGTGACAGAGAGAGATGATATGCAGACCATGTTAAGGAGAAATGTGCAGGAACAGATTCTGCCCCAAAAGAAACAAAAACTCAGCTACCCTCAACCCTCATGCTTTAATTGCCTAGCACCTGGCTTAAATGAACAAATACATTAGCTGAATCAGGACTAACTTACAAGGGGAGGGGGTGAGTGAGTGAGTGAGTAGGGTTTAACGTCCCACCCGACACAGTATAGGTCATTTCGGGGACGACCTTTATAGGCAGAATGCATACAAACACAAGGCCAAATGATGCAAGAACAAAGCCAATTCAAGACCAATGAACACTGTACTCTGTGCCATCTGCTCATAATTAGGTCTCAAATGTAAATGACAGAGATGTAAACTATGGAAAGCAAAACCAATCTATTAATGTTCATGTCACTAAATTTGCCAACTTGAATTTTTATGGATAACTTGAACAAAAATCACACATCAAAATCGAACCAGCCCACAACGAGGCAGACTCTAAACATCAGTGCACCAAAGTCATTAATGCAAAGACCAAATACAAAAATGGGGCTAACCCAAGGTCTAACATGAAAAACATTATACTCGTACTGGCCAACACAAGCAGCTTCTGCAAAGGAAATTTCAACAACTGAAAATGTGATCAACAATTAATTAACCAGAAGGCGCTGGTGAGAGTGCAGATCTCTGAAAGTAAATTTTTACAAAATAGTAATTTGAACGGATTTTTGTGAATTTTCTAGTTGAAATAATTAGCAAAAAATTTTTCTTTAATAGGCTGTAATATTAGTGCTCGCAGCTGTTGTTGCAGACGTTGCTTCTGGTGGTGATCAGACAATGCACAATCTGATGGTGGCGTAATGACGTCATTACTTTTATAACATCACAGAATGAGAGAAAAATTAGCAAGTGAAAACAAAACCTCCTTCATTCACTATGTTCATTTGGTGGCGATAATTAATTATCATTCAAGAACAACAAGGATTTGACATAAGGACATGAACAACACTTGGTACTCAGCATACAGGAGCAGCACAGATGACTGTAAACTTACTGCATTGTAGGCTGTAGCACATATGCTGCAAGAAATAATAAGCACATACGTTCATCACAAACAATGAAAAAACCTATACAGCAGTTAAAAAACCAATATTCACAGTAAAGAAGCAGCCAATCTAAAGGTCAGACATTACGCGAGAGCGGAGGATACTGTGTTGTAAGGGTATTTATACTCCAGAAGCAAAGGCAGATGCAGAACAGCGATATATTGATGGCAACAGCATACAAATTAACCAACCAACATCTCATCAGGTAGAGTCTTGATCGGCACCAGTTCAAAATAGGATACCCTGATTAAAGCAATATGACGTTCCTCAGCAGACTCGCAATGAATCTTCACATTCAGTTCTGATGTTTTAACGGTAAACAGTGCATTTATTTTAAAACTTATCAACTTCATAAACCTTCAGTACTTTATTTTAAAATTGCAACACAATGCTAATATACCACAGGGCAGCCAATTTCCGTTTACACTTTCGATAACGGCTGTGCAAATAAACAAGATCGATGTAACTGTAACCCCAAGCCTGACCCTAACCTTAACCTGAAACGTTCATGGAAAAAACCTGAAAAATAACTAAGAAACATTATTGTGAACCTGCAGAAGTACGTCATATTGCTTAAATCATATTGATGGACTACTTTAATTGATAATTCAGAACACAGAATGATGGCAAGATTCAACTGAACAATCACCAGAAATGTCAACTTGACAGACAATACTGGCAGCATCGTCACATTCATACAAACGCAGAACAGAGAAACACAAAACAGCATAATAACGATCATTTACAAAGCAATAATTCATATTACATTGAAACGATTTTTACAATGAATGTACACTAATATCCATAAAATGTGCAAATTTTATCTTTATAAGATCAATGGCAAATGTGGATCAATTTTGTCAATTTTTTTGCCATTCACTTTCAGGAATCATCTGCTAAATACACTTCTAGTGAATTTTCCTATGCAGACTAAGCTGTAACTTCATATTGTATGCTCAAAATATATATCAACAATGCTCACTCAAATAAAAAATTAATTAAGCCAAAAAATACACTATCACGGAAATATAGAACACAGCTTATCATCCCAAAATGAAATTAACATGTAAAGTTTGGATTCTAGATAACACAAAAATAATTGCATAATTAGAAATTGATTTTTACAAGGTAGTGGAGCAACAGATTTGAGGCATATACAAACACAAGAGTAAAAGAATTACTGATATCAGTCCACATTTGCCAAAGTAATCAGAGAATAACCAATATGCATCTGACATATCACTTGTTCCCACCAGGATTCTTCAAATTTCCTTTATATCACAGAAAAGCCAAAGTTTCAGAAGTAAATGCAGACCAGTATTTATCACTCGTTACCCAAATATCATGCTGACTGCATCAAGACTTGAACAGAATAAATCTCAAATATTCAATATTTTCACACAAGCTGTTGATAACCATTGTAGAATAAAAGGGAGGAGGCACTATGTACAACGGTTGTTCTTATTGAGATGGCGGCTAAGTTGCCTCGGATCAAACGCAGACGATGACAGTCAGCAGTCAAATGCAGGCCAGAAGACAGCACAGTCAGTGAGAGTCTATTGGGCAGGAATCTTTGGCAGACCAAACTCATCAACTGGAACGCCATCCTGAAAAATACACAACAAGCATTCAATTAATAAAGAAAATTATCATTCTTTTTACACCTGTAACCCTGATCTTAAGTCTTCAGCAAAACTTGTTATCTGCATACAGTTTCCAAAATACAGATAACATATGAAGGCCAGTTTAAAGCTGTTCCCAAGTATTGTCTACGCCACCGAGAATCACAGGTTCTGTTCTGGTACAGTCGAAAAGTAGGCTAAGTAACCAAATTTTCATGCACCACAAAGTTAGTTAGCGAGCTCACCGCAAAGACACAATCGACACACACTAGGCTGGCATCACTCGGCTAATCTTCGCAATCACTGTGGCTGGTCTTCAGAAGTGAATGAAAGTAAAAGCCAAACTCTGTCTGTCACCAAACTAACATCTTGCCAGAGATATGAAAGCACAAGCATTGAGAGACTCCCATTTCAGTAAATAATGCAACAGATATTCACTTCATAACATACTGACTTGAATGAAGACTGTGGAAGAAAATTACATCGATGCATACCAGAGAATTAGCAAATGCAAAGCCCCAGAATCGTATTTTCAGAACACCCGGGCATCATATGACCTTGATCCTCAAGCTTATGATCTCAAAACCTAAGCATTCATTTTTGTCTCAAGATGCTCTACTGACAATTTTAGTCTGGTAAAAAATATGTCAATGCACACCATGAGTACAACAAAACAGACATGATAATCACAGATGCACAAATGGAGAATAATATGACACCAGAATGCATCTAACGGAAGCAGACACAAAAAGCTCAGACAAATATGATAAAAGAATACAGAGAGGAAAAGAATAAAATGTATCATAACAATTACTTTGTTGGTGACACTGTCGGCGCCAGGAATTGCCGTCGGTGCGTTGGGTGCTTTGGAAGCTTCGTCCAAATACGATGTGTCATCATCAAGTGCAATCTCATCACCGAGGGCCTCAAGCTCCGCATCCAGTTCATCGTCATCAATCTCCGGCATGCCATAACTACGACCCATAATCTCCTGAATTTCATTGGACTGCTCCGTTAGGTCCTCGAGCTGATCTTGCAGATCCTGCAGCACATACACACATTATACGTACAGAAACTTTGAGAATGAGGCGTTGATGCGATGCATAATTGGCAGCGACTTTGCTCTTGCGACCAACAGACTAATTCGTGATGAACAGGTTCATCCAGACATGTTGCAGATGTACGTGGAGGAAACTGAGTGACAACAATCCTTCCTTGCTGCACGATGAGCCTTGGCCATGTTGATGCGCTGCTCTTCGAACTCATTCACTGCATTATAATGGTCTTCCCTCTGAGCAGACCTGTCCTCGACCAGAGTTACTGGAAACGAAACTACTCACCCAGTCACCCACCCACTCGCTCACTCTTGCTCATCCATTCACACACGCATTTTCCAGTTTCAGCAGCAAACACTGTCTATTCAGTCACCAGCACATGACTACATTCTGCCTTCTTGATCACATGTTAATCGGATGAATAAATCAAGTTAATAAACCATCACTTCTGATGACAACTGTTGTCTCTACAGTTCTAGTCATGTAATACATTTTGCAAAGCAAGTAGTATTGCCAAAATACAAGCACATACAATACATACTTTAGTAGCACTACCAATGTGACCATCATACTTAAAAAACTGAAAATACTAAACCACAGTCAATTCAGCCTTCCAATGCATTTTGGATGGCTATACCAAGTCTTTTACAAAACTGACACTTTTGCTATCAGCCATTCAAGTGCACCACAGAACTAGACAAAAATTTACAAGTCGCGTTCAGCAACCAATAATTATCAATTAGTCCATAATTATTACATGATAATTAGCAAGAAAATGTCTGGTGAGATACCTCAATGTTGTCGATATTAATCTTTTTGTATTCTCTCTTAAACTCTTTCACGCTAACCTTCATTGCATCAACCTACAAGCATACAGCACAGCACAGGTGGAGTGTACGACTTTATTTGGCCCATTTGAGAGCTGCCATTAAAGCACTTACCATTTAGGCATCGAAATTACTAGACAAAATTGGGCACAGCTGCTTGAGAGCCAAACGTTTTACAGCACACATACACCTTTTCAGTGCATATTACTAACATATAGTAAGCGTCTATAGTAAGCACTCAAGTACACAAACACATAGGTTGTCTACTCCAACACAGAGTATGTAATACTTGCAATAAAAAAATATCACATATATGTTACAAATTAATTATTACTAAACAATTTATTTTAAGATAGTAGCTAATCATTTAATATAGTAATTAATTATTAATCTGTTTGAACGATTAATGAGATCACTTCAGTGTGAAGAACCAAGAGGTAAGCATGGCTAGTCAAGCCAGAGACCAACTGCATTAGCAGTGAACTCACGACTGTCTTGGTGTCTTTGACTGACTGAATGCCGTAGTTTGTTTGTTCGAGGTTGAATGACTGCTGCATCAAGTTGTCTCGCTGCTGCTCATACCTGACAATCAAACACTTCAAGCTTCCACACCAAAAGTACACAATTCTGTTCCTCTTCATATTCATCAAACCCAAACACTCACCTCCTTCAGACGTCATGTTAAGACTCATTACTTTCAGCCTGCCTATCTTGCCCCTACCCAATGTGCCCCAATTCTCCTGTGAGATTATTAGCACTATATACACTGTGTCTCAAAAAAACTCTCACACTTTGTCGTTGTCCATATCTTCACCAAATATTAACCAATTTTTAAAATTTTTTCACTGGCACACCGTGTGGACAATTTGCAACAAAGTAGTTAGTAAGTATCTCACCGCACCTTAACTGTGTTACTACATTACCTTATGAAATACAGATATTCAAAAATCACTATAACCAGAATAAATACAGCACAAAACTTATTTTTTGAAACAATTTTCTACTAATTTAGTACAGAATACTAAAATTAAATTATGTTTAGTTTTCGATACAAGGCCAGTGTTTGTAACAAAAACAAACGATGTTATTGTGAATAATGATTTTAAATGCAGTGACAAAATACCGGCATTGTAACATGCTATTCAGCAACAAAGACAAGGCAGTGATTAGAAATTTATATCAGTTCAAAGAATACGCTTTGCAGAGGATACTGACGAAATTTTTGAAGACAAAATGCAAAAGAAAAGAACTAAGCATTTTACTAAAAAGATTTGAGAAAAGTGAAGCACTGACTAAAGACATAAAGCTGCAGACCGAAACGCATGCATAAATGAAGAGAACGGGACCACTGTGGATGAACTGCTAGACCCAGCAAGGCAGGAAGTTTAGAAACAAATGTATCTTTCAACACACCAGATACCCAATGAGATGGTTTTAACACAGTATAGCATCGTACAGATCATTCACCGCAATCTTAGTCTGAAGTTTCTTGTTTGTTTACCAATGTGATTGTTGCCCATTGCTAGTTTTTCTTACATTTATATTTTACAAGGTAGTGTAGCAACACAGTTAAGTTGTGGTGGGATATTCAATAGTGACTTTATTACCAATTGTCCAGAGAATGTGCTAATAAAAGAATTTTGAAAATCGAATTTTGAAAATCGGACAATATGACATGAAGATATAGAAACAACAAAGTGTGACATTTTTTTGAGATGCAGTGTATATTGCTGCGTACTTACTTACTAGTTTACAACAGAGCTTCACATTTATACACCACTTATGCAGAACTGTATGACATAGAGACTGATTTATCTAGATGTCAGAATATCTACTGCAGCAGTGAGTGTGTGCAATCATTCATCACATCCTCATCAGAGTAACCCTTCACCAACACAAGATCAACAACGACTGGCTGGTGCCCTCCATTTCTCCCCCAAACTTAACAACTGGACAAAACTGAAAGTTACCTCTGGATACCGTACAAGAGTACTGCAATGTGCACAGTAACAGCAATCCATTAGAACTTCAAGATCATTGTTACCAAAGACATGGGATGAAAATTTTAAGACTGTGCACTCTATCTGAGAGATCAGAAATGCCATGATGCATGCTGAATATGTGGCACTTTCCAGAAAATGACAACATTTATCACAAAATAACAACTATGCACATTAAACTCACAAACTGTTTATTATTAGTCATTTCCATAGTCATATTCATTCACACAAATTAAATGCAGTAAAAAAGCTAATAAAACACTTACGTTTTCTTCTGCTTCAGCACTCTTAGCGCTTTCTGTTTTACCATATTCTGGAACAAAAAAAAACAATCTCACAATCTGCATAAAATGCAAGACAACAAACATTGAATATTTTAATGAGCTAAGCAAAGTTACAGGGAGCATGCCATCAGCAAGATCCAAATGGTATATGCAGGGTTTCAGAATGTACGAGATGAAACTTCTACATTTCTTTGTGGCTCCAGGAAGAGGTTGGCACCAAAAGCATTCCGGTCTGTTTGTGGGAAAACACCGTTTCTAGTACATAAACACAAATGAAAAAAATCAAAACAGTACCAGCACAAAAACAGAGATAACTTTAAACACATTTCACACAATCATGTGCATCTCCTGCTAATATAACATCCACCGCCTTCCCCCCACAAAAAAGTAAAAAAAAATAGATTGACTTATCTCCACCACCAGTGTTCACTATGAAACAATTTACCTCAAATATGGTCTACCATCTTAAAACAAAATACATGAAAAAATGCACAAGCCTGGACACAACAATGTACTTGTGTAAATAACTGAACAAAAAATACCTTTGATGGACCATCTCTCATCTTCTTCATCTGGTCTCGGTATTTTGCTAGTTCTTGATCAAGTCTTGCTATCTTCTTGTCCACAGACTCACCACGACTGTCGATCTAAATACCGTATTCCACACACGTTCAGCATTTCCCACAAGTCATAATTTTGAATAAAAATTTAAAAAATCTTCATTAAAAATAACTTTTGATCAATAACAACAAACAAATAAAACAAAATATTTGATACAAAAACATCACTAACATTTTTTGCACTAACTATGCACCATCTGCAAAGCAGTACAATGGTACATTGATTTCGGCGCAATCACAAAAGTTCCTGACCAGGAGTTTGAAACAGTCATCTGCACTTAGCGTTAAGGTTAGATATAGGGTTAGCCTTAGGTTCAAGATTAAGGTTACAGATATGGTTAGGGTTAAGGATACGGTTAGAGCTAGTCTTAGAATTCGAGAAAAAGTAAATAAACGTGAGGCTATTTTCCGTCCACCACGGATGGAAAAGAAGAGCATGCAGACGCTATTTTCCGTCTATGCGGACGGAAATCTATGTGCTGATTGCCGCTTGTCATCTGATTATGACCAATCAGCTGGTGGAACAGCGCAGTACACACAGAGATTTTCGTACATTAGCAATACAGTCGGTCAAGTTCGGCGGCGGCTCCTTCGGTTTAGCTCTTCCGAATAATCGATTCATTCTGACTAAATATTATCGAACCTAAACTCAGTAAAATTATAATAATTGCAAAAACAACAAATGCAACAACTGTCCAAAAAACCGGAAGTAAACACAAAATCGACAACAAAACATAATAAGTAACGTACCAGTAACACGTGAAAAAACTAGTAGTTCTTATAACTATTTATAATTTATGGTTTGCACATTTAGATCAAAGATTTGCATTGATACATATAGATCGTGACAAACAACACAAGCGAGGTTTTTTAATTACGGTAATGCTTGTTGTTTTCAAGTTCGAGCTTTAGTTACATACTTAGATGCATTACTGGGCGATATTGGGGAACTCTGAAGGTAAACAGCGCTGATGTTGTTTCAGAGTAGCGTTACGTTCAATAATGTGGCGATTCTTGCTTAGTCGTCAGCTGATCTTGCGATTATTTGCAACTGGTAGATTGGTTCATGGCCGAGCACAAGCAAGTGTTACGGTAAAATTTGCCGAACTTATTTATACGGACGAGAGTTATTTTAGCAGCTTCCCTGCATGGCTAAACTACATTAGGCGACTTCACTTTTTGATTTAGACTTTCGCTGAACCTTTTCGCTGAGCCAAAGCTAAAGCTGAACGCTAAAGTCTGTACTTAGACCATAGTTCAACTAAACGATTAAAAATGGCGGAAAACCGTTAAACCTAACAGGAAGCAGGAACCAGTTACGCTTGGACTTGCTTATTTAATTGCGCCGCGCACGCAAGTGACGTAATTACGTAACGTTTTAGTCATTGTGTAGCCATTACGGCGTTTATTTTTGGTACCAGACTGCTTTAATTGACTAAACTATCCATACGTAGGCCTATAGGACTGTAAATAGTCGCCATTCGCCATGTTTTCGCTCAGCTGAAGTCAAAAGGCTCAGCGAAATGACTTCACTTGTTGACTTAAGTAGGTACTTAGACTAAAGTTTAGACTCAGCAAAAGTCTTAAGTCAAAAAGTGAAGTCGCTTATTGTCTACTGTCTGTTAGTAGTCGGGATGCAACAGGACAGTGCGGTAATGCCTGCTGTGAGCCAAGCCAATAGCATGTTCCGACTTCACCCTCACAGTCTCACAGACGGTCGTCGGAAATTATTTTTACAACTACAGACGACACAGTCTGGCGGTAAATGTTATTATCAGTCCGGGCCGGACTGACACCAGATTTTATTTTCAGTCTGGACTCGGACTGGTGGCACTTACAGTAATTCCTTGAATGACTGCCACGTTTCACGAATAACTTTTGTATATACCTGGTAGCCACGACTCGTTTAGTTGTCCTCCAATACCCGGGCTACTGCAGGGTTCCCACTGGTCCTGAAAAGTCCTGAAATTGGACATGGGTGCTGAAAAAGTCATGAAAAAGTCCTGATTTTTGTCAAAAGCAGATGGTCACGTGACCGATAACGTCACGTGACCCCAAACGGTCAAGGTAGTGACCCCAATATCTTTGGGGCTCCATATCTCCGTAACGGTGCAAGATAGATACATGGTTACAATGCACCACCAATACGAAACCACATGCCGAATCAAATGATCACGTGACCGATGACGTCACGTGACCCCAAAAGGTCAAACTCGTTACCCCAAAATCTTTGAAGCCCCGTATCTCCGTATCCGTGCAAGATAGACGCATGGTCATCATTGACCACCAATAGGAAAGTGCTCTCGCCGAGTCCCATAGTCACGTTCCGATGACGTCACGTGACCCCTAAAGATAAAAATCGTGACTCCAAAATATTTACGCTTCAGTGTCTTCATGGCCGTCGAAAACAGATGGTTTATAATTGACCATCAACCTAAAAACTTTGTTATTGTAATAAAACAGCAAATATAAATGTATGAAACATCAGTTTATACACTTGTTAACAACGACATGCAACGAGTGACACATCGAAAACAGCAAAAATCATAAAAAGGTGATATTATTCAACAGCACATTGACAGTTAGACGATGTGATGGTGAGTGATATCACCTTGTCATAAAAAGCTTAAGTCGGAAAACAGCTATTGCTGGTTCATAGCGTTGCACTGGCGTACTCAAACCTTGTGCAGTTAGCCTGACTACTAGCCTATAGCTACGACAGATAATAAAATCTTGTGTCAGTCTGGCTTGGACTGACAATGACTTTTTCGCAGTATGCCCAGAACAATAAGCCCAGTCTCTTTTACCGTGCCTCACTTTGCCTCTAACAAGTAGCCATCATACTGCACTGCACTGAGAAAAAATGTATAGTGCAGCATACTTGTTCTTACATGTTTGCATTGCATAGTGAGTATATTGTGCAGTATATAGTCGTAGATGTTTTTTTGCAGAAATTATCGATGAGATTTTGTTTGTATTTTCACACGCTAATATTTTTCGGTTTGTGTCTGCCATAGACGAGGGTCTGTATAACCAAGGACACATTTTACCCGAGTAATCCAGAACAATACAGCCTTTTCATTAGTCATTTCTCTCATCTGTCTATCGGGAACATTCACTGTGGCAGGCCATTGCTGAATTTTTTGGCTGTAATAGCCACGTACATTCTGTCAGTTGCAGAAATTACACATTGTGTTCATGCAGGAGTTATGTATAACTTTGAATCATAATGCAGCTCTGTTGCTATATAACTGCATAGCATTTTGGCCAGTTTATAATCAACTGGTGCATTCTACAGTGATTGAATTAATCAGTATTGCCTCTTGTTTTTAAAGTGCATTAAATGCATGATATTGATATTTGGTGCTGATTAGCAGTGTTGGATAGTAGTTCTACTTCAAACTTTAAAAACTTCTACTTAAGTAGAGTAACGAAGTAGTTCTACTTCGTTACTCTACTTAAGTAGAAGTTTTTGTTTTCTACTTCTGCTTCAGTAGTTTTTTGTCAGGCTACTTTCTAGTTCTACTCAAGTAGATTTTTTAGCTACTTTCTACTTTTCGTTACAAAAAAATAGATTTTTTTCTCATAATCTCGTCAGCTACTGCAATACAACTGAAAACACGTTGAGGCATTTAAAAATATTTCATTTTAACTGATAGTAGTAGTAACCAAGCTCCTTAAGATGTTGTTGTATCATAACGTCTTGCCCTTCTGATGTATCTTGATATTTAAGACTGTAACACTCATTCTGTTTCTTTAATGCTAAGCATTAAGCATCGTCATATAAATTTTGCATAGAAGCACTGAAACTATTGATTGAAGTTTGATCTCATTTTTCTCCTGGGGATCAGTGGAGGTAAAATGTCGAGAAAGTGGCCAGTATCGGTATATAGACCTTTGTCTTTAGACGTACCATAACTTACCATAACCCTGAACATAACTGCAAAATTAACTCAAGCCTTGTGACATTTCAGCCTGTGAGAACTGCATTGTGCATGTATACAGTGGCTGCATAAATTCTGTAG